>ERZ1504511.527-NODE-527-length-12302-cov-4.239242_pt1 | contig 12302 bp, 8 predicted proteins | sample MGYA00571821_ERZ1504511 | MGnify/ENA primary metagenome ERZ1504511 (study PRJEB39906, sample SAMEA3182102) | gut metagenome | biome: human; feature: gut; material: Stool; isolation source: human stools | place: Canada | collected 2013-02-18 ... | reverse complement strand
CCATACTCCGCCATCCCCGTCCGTTTCCCTTGCCCCGCCCTTCCCGGCGACGGAAACGAGCGTAGGTGTCGCCCGGGCGTGCGACGCGGCACCATCGGGCGACGGATAGGTGCAGAAATGTTCCCCGAGTGTGCTGAGATACACCGTTGGGCGACGGAATGGGGCAGAAGTGTTCCCCGAGCGTGCGGCGCGGCACCCTTGGGCTACGGAAACGGGCGGAAGTGTTCCCCGAGCGTGCGATGCGGCACCGTTGGGCGACGGAAACGAGCGTAAGTGTTGCCCGGGCGTGCGGCGCGGCACCCTTGGGCGACGGAAACGGGCGGAAGTGTTCCCTGAGCGTGCGGCGCGGCACCGTTGGGCGACGGATAGTGGCAGAAATGTTCCCTGAGCGTGCTACGCGGCACCGTTGGGCGACGGAACGGGGCAGAAGTGTTCCCCGAGTGTGCGGCGCGGTGCTGTTAGGCAACGGAATGGGGCAGAAATGTTCCCCGAGCGTGCGGCGCGGCCACCTTGGGCGACGGAATTGGGCGGAAGTGTTCCCCGAGCGTGCGTCGTGGTGCTGTTAGGCGACGGAACGGGACCGAAGTGTTCCCCGAGCGTGAAGTGCGGCCACCTTGGGCGACGGAAGGCGGCAAAGCCGTCGCCCGGGCGTGTTTGGAAACGCTCTAGGGTGGCGGCTTCTATTTGATAAAGCGATGTCGGATAAGTGGATACTCCTATTTCAATCTGTAAGCTTCCAAAGCCTTCTCCAGTACCAGAAGCGCGCGGGCAAGGTCTTCTTTCTTAAGAACATACGCAAGCCGGACTTGATTCCTGCCAAGTCCCGGGGTGCTGTAGAATCCTGCTGCCGGAGCCATCATCACGGTCTCACCGGTGTAGCCTTCCGGGGTTCCGTCATCTTTGTACGAGAAGTCTGTCAGGCACCACGAACAGAAGTCCTCCGCGTTTTCTACAGGTAGTGACGCGATTGTATAGAAGGCCCCATTGGGCATTGGCGAATACACTCCAGGGATCTTGTTCAAGCCTGCGATAAAGAAATCACGTCGTGCGAGATATTCATCGAAGCATTCTTTTGAATATTCCTCGGATCCTTCGATTGATGCTTCCGCGACAATCTGGCCGAGAAGTGGTGGACTGAGCCTTGCCTGGCAGAATTTAAGGATCGCTGCCATCGCTTCTTTGTTGTGACTGACTATCATTCCGATTCTCGTACCGCATTCCGAGTACCTTTTCGAGACAGAGTCTATGACCACAACATTCTGCTCAAGACCTTCAAGGCAAAAGGCTGAAAGATATGGTGCGTCCGTGTAACGGAATTCTCTGTAGACCTCATCGGCGAAGAGGTAGAGATCATGACTTAGAACGATGTCGCGAAGTCTCTGCAGTTCTTCTTCTGAATAGAGGTATCCTGTCGGATTGTTCGGATTGCAGATGAGAATGGCCTTGGTCTTGTCGGTGATCGCTTTCTCGAAGTCCTCCACTGAAGGAAGCGCGAATCCGTTCTCTATTTTTGATGTGACGGTCTTGACGGTCACTCCGGCGGTCACGGCGAACGATAGGTAATTGGCGTAACCCGGCTCGGTCATTATGATCTCATCGCCGGGATTCAGACAGGCCATGAATGTCAGAAGAAGAGCCTCAGAGCCTCCTGTTGTGACAATGATCTCATTGGCATTTACTTTTATCCCGAATTTGTCGTAATAACCGACCAGCTTGTCTCTCAGAGATTTGAGACCTTGGCTTGGACTGTATTCGAGAGTCGTTCTGGTTATTGTCTTCAATGAATCCAACGCTTTTTGAGGCGTAGGAAGATCCGGCTGCCCGATGTTTAGATGATAGACCTTTACCCCTTTGGCTTTTGCCGCGTCAGAAAACGGGGTCAGTTTTCTGATTGGTGAGGCGGGGATTTTTTCCCCACGAATAGAAATCTTCGGCATATTAATTATGTAGTTTGTCCAAATTTAGAAAAAATGTGGTTACCTTAGCAAAATAAATACAACTTTTTTAATATGAATGCCCGAATTCTTGTGGTCGATGACGAGGAGGACATCTGCGCGATTCTGAAATTCAATCTTTCCAAGGAAGGTTACGAGGTTGTGACCGCTAATTCCGCAGAGGAGGCACTGACGCTGGACATCGCGTCATTCAATCTGCTTCTTCTGGATGTTATGATGGGCGGAATGTCCGGCTTTGAGCTGACTGGGAAGTTGAAAACCGATCCAAAGACCGCCGGGGTTCCCGTGATATTCATAACAGCTCGTGACACGGAGGATGACGCAGTCGAAGGGCTTGATCTGGGTGCGGACGACTACATCTCCAAGCCGTTCTCGATCCGGGAGGTGGTTTCCCGGGTGAAGGCTGTGCTGAGACGGACCGCCGCGATACCGGATGCCAGCACGGGCATATTCATAGATGATGAGAAGAAGGTTGTTACGGTGGATGGTGCCGCTGTGGCGCTTACAAGGATTGAATATGAGATATTCAGACTCCTCTTCACCAACAAAGGGAAGGTTTTCCCGCGCGAGGATATTCTTTCAAAGGTTTGGCCTGACGATGTGATTGTCACCGACAGGACTGTGGATGTCAACATCACCCGCCTTCGCAAGAAGATCGGTGAATATGGGAACAGGATAGTCTCGCGCCACGGGTTCGGTTATCTATACGAGGAACAATGATAATACTGTTGTCTATAGTCGTTGTATTGCTGGCTCTTGCGTTGATTACGATGCAAGGACGGTATGTTCATCTTAAGAAATCCATAGATAAGGGGAAGGTGAGTATGTACGACAAACTGCGTGACAGTGAGGAGGATAAGACTCGCTTGAAGAGACAGCTGACTCAGAATGTGGCTCATGAGTTGAAGACCCCGGTCAGCAGCATCCAGGGCTATCTTGAGACGATAGTGTCCAACCCGGACATTGACAAAGAAACAAGGGACCAGTTCATACAGCGCTGCTATGCCCAAAGCCGCCGTCTGTCAAACCTTCTCGCGGACATCTCGACACTCAATAAACTCGATGACGCCCCTCAGGAATATGAGTTTCAACCAGTGAATATCCCGGATCTGCTTCAGTCCATCCAGCGGGACGTGTCCATGCAGATGGAGGATAAACACGTGACATTCAGGGCTTTGGTTGATCCGGAAGTGGCTGTGGACGGCAATCCTTCGTTGCTATATTCAATATTCAGAAACTTGACTGACAATTCCATCGCATACGGGGGCGAAGGGGTTACAATCACCGTGCAGGTCTTGTCGGAAAGCGCGGATTTCTATACCTTCAGCTTCTCTGACAATGGCCCAGGAGTGGCGTCCGAGCATATTCCTCATCTTTTTGAGCGGTTTTACCGCATTGACAAGGGACGTTCCCGCAAGATGGGAGGCACTGGTCTCGGGCTTGCGATAGTCAAGAACTCTGTGCTGCTTCATCATGGCAACATCTCTGTCCGCTTAGGCATCGCCGGAGGGCTGGAGTTCGTCTTCACGCTGCCTAAGGCGGCTTAGGCTTGCTGTAAGTGTGTGGTGGCTCTTCTCTGTTTTTTGTCACCACTTGTAATTTGGAAAAAAATTATTACTTTGGGAATAATATATTTGTTTTTATTAACTGGCGTAAGCCACAAAATCCATTTTTTTATGAAAAAAGTATTTGCCGCCCTTGCCGCCCTTGCGATGATGGTAGCGGTTGTTTCGTGCGAGTATGACTCGCCGGACATCAGGTTTCAGCAGACCACAACAATCACGAATGACTACAGTGAGGTCGTGAAGGCCCTTCTGGATCAGACACTGGCTCTCTCGAAAAAAATGGAACTCATGGAGGACGCCATGAAGAGCCAGACAATGACCATCTCTGAAAAGATGAATCTTCTTGATGAGGCCTTGAGGAACCTATCCTTGACCCTTTCCCAGAAAATGGAACTCTTGACAAAGGCCTATGAGAACGGAGTCCTGAAGTACGAGGAAATGACCGGCAAACTGATCGGCGAGATTAATTCCATGAATATATCCACGGCGGAGAAACTTGCGGCTGTCGAGAAGGCGGTGAGGGATCAGACGACGGATCTTAGCGCGAAGCTGGTTCTTATAGAGGGGACGGTCAAGGCCGGATTTGCCGACAACGCGAAGGCGATCGATCTCGTCAGGACAGCCATCGGCTCGCTTCAGGGTTCTCTGGAGGAGAAACTTGCGGCTGTCGAGAAGGCGGTGAGGGATCAGACGACGGATCTTAGCGCGAAGCTGGTTCTTATAGAGGGGACGGTCAAGGCCGGATTTGCCGACAACGCGAAGGCGATTGATCTTGTCAAGGATGCCATTGGCACGCTTCAGGGCTCTCTGGAGGAGAAGCTTGCCGCTGTGGAGAAGGCTGTGAAGGATCAGACGATGGATTTGAGCGCGAAGCTGGTTCTTATCGAGGGTGCGGTCAAGACTGGTCTTGCGGACAATGCTGAGGCGATTAAACTTGTGAAACAGGCGGTAGAGTCTCTTGAAGGAACTGTCGAAGAAAAACTTAAGGCTATCAATGAGACAATAGAAAGCCAGACCAATACCCTGTCCGGGAAACTTGCCGCGATTCAGGGTTCGTTGGATGCCGGTCTTGTGGGAGAAGACAGCACGCTCGGCCTTGTGAAGAAGGCTATAGATGCCTTGAACGCTACTGCGGGAACGGCCAATGATAAACTGGACGCCATCAAGAATGCGATCGACTCGCCTACTTCTGGGCTTAACGTGAAGCTTGAGGCTATAGAAGAGGCTTTGTCTCAGGGGCTGATTGATGTGACTAAGAAGCAGGATTTGATTCTGGCCGCACTCAACAGTGCGTCGACATACCATTTCACTGATGATGAACTTCTTGAGAAGGGGCAGGATTATTTATTGGTTGACGCCGCCTTCTGGGAGGCCAATCACGAGAACTATGAGGTGGTAAGGAAACTTAAGGAGTTGATTAAGTTATCTGTGCCACATAAATATAAGTTCTGGATCAAACTACCTTCCGGCAAGTACCCGATATCAGGCTCCGAGGACACAAGTTTTTATGGCCCCCTTTACACCGAAGGAGGAATTATGAAAGACATCATGAACTCGGGAGAAGTGATTCTTGCGGTTGATTGTGACTCTTATCTCAATCCGAAGTGGCACACTGTAAATGGACACAAATGTTACTATCTTAAGAAAGTCCATAAAGGTTGCAGATACAATTTTGTAGTGAAAGTGGGCGAAAGGGCTGCCGGCAAGAAACTCAAGGTGGAGGGTATGAATTCCAATGATCGTTTCATTCAAGTCACTTATGCTCAAGTTGGGGAATGCATTGAATATTGGCATCGGTCTGATGCGGTAAAGACCAGAACAGGAGTATGGGGATTTCAAGAGTTGCAGTATTACCCGTATCGATACCCGGATAATTCCGTAGAGTTTATAATAGTCGAAGATAATTAGTACCATTCGCTACTTATGAAAAGATATTTGACAATCATAATGTTGGCCTTGTCCTCGGGTCTCTTCGCTGATGTGGTGGCGCAGGAGCGGGGGAACAGTGCCTACCGCACCTCCACCTGGAGCCTTTATGCGGAGGGCGGCGCAACGATGGTGCACGGACTGGGGATGTCAAGCGTGGACGCTCCACCGGGTATGAATATCTTCCCGGAGATCGGAGCCGGTGTCTCGTTCAACATCCGTCCTTGGATCCGGCTTGGCTTGAACTACGATTTCTCGAAATATGCCCGTGAGCAGCGGTTCTCCGAGTTCCAGCCTCTGGGTGTTCCAACCGGTGATGGAACGCTTTCAGAGCAATACGGTGGCCTTGCATATTCAAAGATGTGGACTCATTATCATGCGGCTGACGCCACTGTAGAGTTCAATTTGATGGAATTTTGGCGGAATCGTGAGGACAAGCGCTTCAACCTTTATGCGGGAGCCGGTTTCGGCTGGCTCTTCGCCAAAGGGAACACTTATGACATCTCGATGGGGCACGAGCGGTGGAGCGAACCTTACAAGGAAACGATCAACACTTGGCTGGACGCCGTGAACACCAGGCATAAGTACGATGTCGGTTATGTTCCGATGCTGCTGTCCGCCGAGTTTGACGTGAGTCCAGTGGTGACGGTTGGCCTGCAAGGTAACTACAAACGGCTTCTGAAATGTGACAACGCTCCAAAGGGAATAGGCACCGCCTCAGTGGTTTTGAGACTGAATATTCTTGGCTCAAAATCCGGCTACAAGAGCACTGGACGGAAGTTGCGTGAGTCCGAGCTCGCTCTGGCCGCGATGACTGTGGCCGGCGCTGCCGCTAAGGCGGACTGTGAGGCTTCCGGAAAGGCTAAGGATGAGGCTCTCGCATCTGCCAAGACCGAGAACGCAGCGCTGAAGTCCCGGGTGGAGGCCCTTGAGAAAGAAAACGCAGGGCTTAAGGCGCGCCGCACCAATGAGGTTCTTCAGGATCTTACCGTACAGTTCTCCAATGACAGTTTCAAACTTCTTCCAGAGGCGAAGGCCAGTCTTGACGCTTTCGCGGAACGTTTGAAGACCATGAAAGAAACTGAACTTGTTGTTGTCGGAGAGGCTTCCGCAACAGGCTCCAGCGGGCATAACCTGAGACTCAGCGAGCTTCGTATCGAGACCGTTCTTGACTACTTGAGAAAGCAAGGAGTTGATTGCAGCCGGGCTTTCCGCCAGCCTCTCGGCGATTCCGGCAAGGACACTTCTGACGCGGCTCGCCGCGCGACTATCCTTGTTGTCTCCCGTGGGGAATAAATAACAGATAATCAACGTGATAAAAGGACGTCCTCCCACCATGTAGGAGGATGTCCTTGTTAATGTAAAGATATTCAGACGATTGGCTTCCACAGTGCCACCATACCCCTGCTAACTATTCCCTGAAGCCTTTGGAGGCGCGGAGGAGGTGGCGGAGGGAGCTGGTGAGCTCACGGGTCTCCTGAAGGAGGTTCAGGTAGAGGTAGGCCACAGCTATGTTCTCCTTGGATGACTGCATCCGCTGCATCTGGGCCTCACGGGCCTTCTCAAGACAATCCTTCAGTTCCTCGGCCTCGCGGCGAACCTCATCGACCTCATCGTAGGAATCTGTCTGGAGAATCTTCTCGGTGCGTCTCAGGAGGAACAGAACCGTGTCCCTCAATGGGATATATTCCTTGACCTGCTCTTTGCTCAGCGGCACGAAATTGTTGTCCACGTGCTCCTCGCAAGGGTCGGCGATACGCCTCAGGCAGTATAGGATCTCTTCACAGGAGTTCCTTCCGAGGTGGAACCAGGTGTTCTTCTCCATCGCGACCTCCGGGTCAATTTTACGGAACCCGATCATCTCCTTACGTCTGCTGTTCTTCAGCTCCTCCCTCTTGCGTCTCATGGTGCTCTCAGCCTTGTGCAGCATCCAGAGATCCTCCTTGATGAAGCCATCGGTGATCTGGCGGAAGGTTGTGTTGACATATTCAAGGAAATAAGACTGGCTGTCGGCTATGTGCTTGCTCAGAAGCGTAAGGATCTCGCTCTTGTCGGTGCTGAGCATCATCTGGTTGAAGGTCACGTCTCCGTTCTCTTCCTCCGCCTTTTTCTTGTAGCGGATGTTGCTGCGGATGAGCAGGAAGATCGCGAGCGCCATCATGATGCAGGCGGCGACGAAGCCTCCGACGTGCATCAGCATAGCCACGAGGAAGCAGAGAATGAAGGCCGCTCCGGCTGTGATGAACCAGCCTCCGATGACGGAGACGACACCAGTCACTCTATAGACAGCGCTCTCTCGTCCCCAGGCACGGTCGGCCAGAGAAGAACCCATCGCTACCATGAATGTGACGTAAGTTGTTGAAAGAGGTAGTTTAAGGGATGTTCCGAGGGCTATCAGCAGCCCTGCCACAACCAGATTGACCGTGGCCCTGACCTCATCGAACGCCGCTCCTTCCGGAAGTCTGGCCTCGTCGGTGTTGAAACGCTTCTCGCACCAGGCCTTGACGTTGTCCGGTACGACATCCTGGAAGAAATTGGCGGTGTTGTTGGAGAATCTGACCAGAACCCGGGCTATCTTCGACGAGCCGAACATCTCGTCACCCTCGCTCTGCCTGGAAAGGTCCACGGAGGTCTTGATCACGTTGTGGGCTTTCTTCGATGTCGCGAGCGAGAACACCATCACCGCGCCTGCCGCCACAAGGAATATCATCGGACTTTTGGCCGGTCCCTCAAGGGATGACATCATGAAGGTGGAAGGGTCCGAGGCTCCGCTTGCGGCAAAGTCAGTGAAGGCGGAATATCCCGCCAGAGGCACTCCGATGAAGTTGACGAGGTCGTTGCCGGCAAATGCCATCGCAAGGGCGAAAGTTCCCATCAGTACCAGAATCTTGAACACATTGACTTTCAAGAAATAGAGAAACTGCATGATGGCTGTTGACGCGAGGAAGCATATTCCCAGAATGGCAAGGGTGTGATTTTGGATATATTCGTAGATTTCCGGCGTGACGAAAGACATGCTTTTGATGCCTTTGAACAGCATGAAGTAGAAGATGGCTGTCGTGGCGACACCCCCGAATATTCCTATCTTCCACTTGATGTTCTTCTTGTAGGTGAATGTGAAGACAAGACGGGAGATGTACTGCAGGACGATTCCGAAGAAGAACGCTATGGCGACGGAAACGAATATGGCCATGATCATGCCGAGCGCCTTCTCCGTGTTCATCAGGTCGCCTACCGTCAGTCCGGTGGTGTCGTTCGCCAGCTTCAGAAGCACGAATGCCGTGGTGCCTCCAAGCAGCTCAAACACAAGGGAAACCGTGGTCGAGGTCGGCAGTCCGAGGTTGTTGAATATGTCAAGCAGGATCACGTCAGAGATCATCACAGCGAGGAAGATGAACATCAGCTCCTTCAGGGAGAACATCGCCGGATGGAATACTCCATTCCTTGCGACTTCCATCATTCCGTTGCTCATCGTCGCTCCCATGAACACTCCGACAGTGGCCACGATGATGATTGTCCTGAACTTGGCCACTTTGGCGCCTATCGCTGAGTTCAGGAAGTTGACAGCGTCGTTGCTGACTCCGACCATCAGGTCGAACACCGCCAGCACGAACAGGAACACCACAAACACAAGGTAAATCTCACTCATAATTTTTCTCTACTATTACGAACGCAAAATTCACCATAAAATGTTACCGGACGATTGCAACCGTGTTACATTTCGGTTACAATCTATTGTTTGTATTGGTGGAGCTTCGGCAAGCCCAAAGCATAGCCACTTGACAGCGGAAAAATCAAATGGCGGATTTTGGTAACGTGCAAAATCCGCCATTTGCCTTTTTTCCGCTGTCATCAAGCACGGTAGAAGCCGGCTTATGATTGTGAGTGCCCCTGTCTGGGTATAATGTTCCAACCCTTGAACCGAAGTGACTACACAACATAAAAATCCCTCTGAAAGATTTCCAGAGGGATAGCAAATGGATGTGTCGGAAAATTATTTAGCCTTACCCTGCTTGGCCACAGCCTCCTGCTTGCGCTTGAGCTCCTCAGGATCAGCGAGATAGTAATCCTTCACGAGATTGAGGTCGTCATCGAACTCGAACACGTAAGGAGTCGCTGTCGGGATGTTCAGGCCGACGATGTCAGCGTCTGAGATTCCCTTGAGGTGCTTTACGACACCACGGAGGCTGTTGCCGTGAGCCACAACCACGATGTTGTCGTGCTGCTTGAGGGCAGGGAAGATCTCGCACTCCCAGTAAGGCATAACACGCTCGATGCAGTTCTTAAGAGCTTCTGTGCGAGGGATGTACTGGTCTGGAACGAGAGCGTAGCGAGGATCCTTGGTAGCGCTGTTAGGATCGTCCTCAGGAAGGTTGTGAGGAGCCACGTCGAAGCTGCGGCGCCAGATGAGCACCTGCTCGTCACCGTACTTCTGGGCGGTCTCGGCCTTGTTCAGACCCTGAAGCATTCCGTAATGCTTCTCGTTGAGCCTCCAGGTCTTCTTTACAGGGATCCAGTCGAGATCCATAGCGTCGAGGACGTTGTTGAGGGTCTTGATGGCTCTCTTAAGATAAGAGGTGTAGGCCACTTCGAAGGTGATTCCGGCCTCTTTGAGGGCCTTTCCGGCGTCGAGGGCTTCCTGAACGCCCTTCTCGCTGAGGTCAACGTTGGTCCAGCCTGTGAACCTGTTCTCCTTGTTCCACTGGCTTTCGCCGTGACGGATAAGTACAATTCTTTTCATATTCTTGAATATTTCAATAAGTTTCTTTCTACTGATCCACCGTCGCTCCGGCGCTTCGGCAATCTAAGCGGCCGCAGCCCCCGGTGACCGGAATGCAAAGTTACATCATTATTCCGATTCGTCAAATTGGTTGCCCATAATCATAAGCAGCTTGTCGCCGACCTTGAGCTTGACTGATCCGTCAGGAACAATCAACTCACCGTCCCTCTTTATCATCACAACACGGGTCCCCTCCGGTAATGCGACTTCCTTAAGTGTGTCACCGGCAGCGAGATCCGTCTCCGTCAGCCTGTGGTCCATCAGCTTGCCGGCCTCCTCCGGGATCTCGATTCCGAATGTCTCCGGAGCCTTCTCCTGAGGCAGGGCAAGGTTCAGCTTGCGCGCCACCGCAGGAATGCTCATGCCTTGGATCAGCATGGAAACCATCGTGATGAAGAATACGATGTTGAAGATCTGTCCGGAGCCCGGAATGTCAGCCACGACAGTGAATATGGCGAAGATGATCGGAGTGGCTCCTTTCAGACCTACCCAGGAGATGAACACCCTTGCCCTGAACGAGAGCTTCCTGAAAGACAGGAGCGAGATGAACACCGCCAACGGACGGCCTATAAAAGTGAGGAATATTCCGATGAGAAGTGCCACGGGAGCCACGGACAGCATCTCCTTAGGGTTCACGAGAAGCCCAAGCGTGAGGAACATTCCCATCTGCATCAGCCAGGTGACCGTGTCGCTGAACCTGAAGACCTCTCTCTTGTGGGCCATCGGCTTGTTGCCTATGATCACACCGGCGAGGTAGATGGCGAGGAATCCGTTGCCGTTGACGAGTCCGGTGATCGAGTAGATGAAGAACCCGATGCTCAGCACGAGGATGGCATAGAGTGAGGCTCCGTTCAGTTTCAGTTTCCCGAGAGCCCAAGAGAAAGCCCTGCCGAGACCCACACCCATAATAGCTCCGATTCCAAGCTGCATCGTGAATGTCAGCAAGGCGTTGCCGATCATCCGTGGGTAGTCGATGTCGATTCCGGAGGCCGGCTCGAAAAGCTGCTGGGCGCATTGGATCAGCACGATGGTGATGACGTAGGCCATCGGGTCGTTGGAACCGGACTCCAGCTCAAGGACCGGCTGGAGGTTCTCCTTCAGCTTCATCTTTGCGTTCCTCAGGATGTTGAACACTGACGCTGAGTCGGTTGACGACATCACGGCCGCAAGCAGAAAGCACATCACGGTGGACATTCCCTCGGAGAGGTGTCCCACCCTTGTCAACAGATAAATGAATCCGCCCGTGAACAAGGCCGTCAGGAACACCCCGACGGTGGACAGCACGATTCCTTCTTTTAGTACGGGTTTTATCGTGTCGAACTTCGTCTCAAGACCGCCGCAGTATAGGATTACACATAGCGCTATGGTACCGATGAACTGTGCGATGTGGAAATTGTCGAACGCGAGTCCTAATCCATCGACACCGAACGCCATTCCGACGACGATGAACAGGAGCAGGACCGGGATTCCGAACTTGAAACCGGCCCGGCTGATGAGTATCGCCGTGAAAATCAGGATGGATCCGATGAGGAGTATGTTCTCCGGTGAAAAATGTATCATAGTGTTGTCCTGTGTTTCTTTTCGTAGTCCCTGCACCAGTCCTGTAGCGGGCATTCCCCGCATTTGGGCTTCCTGGCGGCGCAGATGTAGCGTCCGTGCAGGATGAGCCAGTGGTGCGCCCTGGCCCGGAGGCTTTCCGGGATGTGTGCCTCAAGCTCTTTCTCGACAGCGTCCACCGTCTTCCCGTCCGAGAGCCCCATCCTGTGAGATACCCTGAACACGTGGGTGTCCACGGCGATCACCGGCTTGTCGTAGATCACCGAGGCAAGCACATTGGCCGTTTTCCGCCCTACTCCGGGCAGCGTCATCAGGCTGTCGATGTCCGACGGGACCTCGCCGCCGAAATCGGCCACCAGCCTGCCCGCCATCCCGACAAGGTGCGCGGCCTTGCTGTTCGGGTAGGAAACGCTCTTGATCACCGCCAGCACGTCTTCGACCGGCGCGCCGGCCAGATCTTCGGGAGCCGGGAACCGGCGGAACAGTTCCGGCGTGACCATATTCACCCTTCTGTCAGTG
>ERZ1504511.521-NODE-521-length-12394-cov-2.748359_pt1 | contig 12394 bp, 11 predicted proteins | sample MGYA00571821_ERZ1504511 | MGnify/ENA primary metagenome ERZ1504511 (study PRJEB39906, sample SAMEA3182102) | gut metagenome | biome: human; feature: gut; material: Stool; isolation source: human stools | place: Canada | collected 2013-02-18 ... | reverse complement strand
TTTTCCCGCCATACGCATTGCTGTCATCTGTTTTTCTCCATTATTTTTATCATTATTTTGATTTAAAACAAGCCGCTGATTAGTCCCTCATCGGTCACGTCAATGTTTTCTGCCGCCGGTTTTTTAGGCAAGCCAGGCATGGTCATGATATCTCCCGTATAAATCACGATAAAACCGGCTCCGGCGCTGATCTTTGCATTTTTCACATGGACGGTAAACCCGCTGGGCGCCCCCAGTAAAGCCGGGTCGTCCGACAGGGAATTCTGGGTTTTCGCCATGCAGACAGGCAGATTGCCAAAGCCTTCGGCTTCATACTGGGCCAGTGCCTGGGCCGCTTTCGGCGCAAATTCCACTTTGTCGCCGCCGTAAATTTCTTTTACGATGGTTGCCACTTTTTCCTGCAAAGGCATTTCCAGGGGATACAGCGGTTTGAAACGGGCCATGCCGCTTTCGGCCAGTTTCACCACTTCTTCCGCCAGAGCCACGCCGCCGGCGCCGCCTTTGGCAAACACATCGCTGATCGCCACGTTAACGCCTAAATCAGCGCAATAATCATAAACGGCTTTTAATTCTTCTTCCGTGTCCTGTTCAAACACATTAATGGCCACCACTACCGGCAGGCCGAATTTGAAAATATTTTCAATATGTTTCCCAAGGTTGGGCAACCCCGCCTTTACTGCTGTAACATTGGGTGTTTTCAACTCCGTTTTGGGTACGCCGCCGTGCATTTTTAAGGCCCGGACCGTAGCCACCAGCACCAACGCCGTACGCGTTGCCATGACGCTGTTGCAGCCATGCGCGATATTGGCAAAAGGACCACCGTGAATAATGGCCGGCACGTTTTCCAACGTTTGTACCAGATTCGGCTTGACCGCATCTTTCAGCAGCGCCGCCATAGCCCTGGCCGCATGCAGATCTTCCGCCGTGACCGGTTTGCCTTCATAAGTATAGGCCACTACGATGCGTTTCAGACGTTCTTTCAAGTCATGCAGGCTGTCGGCCAGGCAGAGAATCGCCATGACTTCGCTGGCCACCGTAATATCAAAACCATCTTCCCGGGGCACGCCGTGCGCTTTGCCGCCTAACCCGGCCACAATATTGCGCAGTTCCCGGTCATTCATGTCAACGACCCGTTTCCAGATGACCCGGCGCGGATCGATCCGCAGCGGATTGCCCTGATGGATGGAATTATCCAACATAGCGGCTAACAGCATGTGAGCCGAGGTGATGGCATGAAAATCGCCGGTAAAGTGCAGGTTGATGTCTTCCATGGGCACCACCTGGGAATAACCGCCGCCGGCGGCGCCGCCTTTTACGCCAAAACAAGGCCCCAGGGAAGGCTCGCGCAGCGCGACCACTACTTTTTTCCCTATTTTATGGAGGCCCTGAGCCAGACCTACGGTCGTGGTGGATTTTCCCTCCCCGGCAGGCGTTGGGGTGATCGCCGTAACAAGGATCAACTTACCGGGTTCCCGGCTTTCCACTTTACGGATCAGGTCATAAGAAAGTTTGGCCTTATATTTTCCGTATAACTCCAAATCTTCTTCGGCAATACCCAACTGTGCCGCCACCTGGACAACGGGGAGCATCTTAGCCTGCTGTGCGATTGCGATATCCGATAACATGATACCATCCTCCTCATTTTACGCTCTTTATTTTCTCTTTTTTTGCTATTTCCTGTCTAAACCGAAGTTTCTTTGAAGCATCGGCAATTTATTTGAACCAGACCTCTATTTTCGTCCCTTTTTTTACCGTAGCGCCGCCGGCCGGCGATTGTTTATAGGCCGCGCCTGAACCATAGGGTTCCAACACCAGCTCGCCTTGCTGGAGAATAGCGGCAATGGCCCGGGCATCCAGGCCGGTGAAGTCCGGCAGCAGCCAGCCGTCTTCTTTCGGCAGCAAGACCGGCTCCGGCTTGCGTGTTGCAATCTGCTGTCCCGGTTCCATATGGGCTTCAAAACTGGGCAGGCCTTCACTGTTGCTGGGCTGAATACCTTTCGCTACCAGGATCTGCTGCAAGGTATCCCGGAAAATCGGGGCGGAGACCTGTGAGCCGTAAAAAGCGCCCCGCGGATTATCCAGCATAACCAGCATCGCATACTGGGGTTTATCCGCCGGTACAAAACCGACAAAGGACGCAATATATTGTCCCGGAGCATAACCGCCGTATTCGGAGATTTTCTGCGCAGTACCGGTCTTCCCGGCAATACGATACCCCTGAATACGCGCGGTTTTACCGCCGCCTTCACTGACCACTTTCTCCATCATAGCCCGCATCTGCTCCGCAACTTCCGGCGTAATGACCTGACGCACTGTTTGTTTCTTTCCCTGACGGATCACTTCACCATTCGGCGCTACGATCCGGTCGATAATGTACGGTTTCAGCAATTCGCCGCCATTGGCGATGGCGCAGATCGCCCGCAGTTCCTGCAGAGGAGTCACCGCAATCCCCTGACCGATGGCCAGTGTGGCAATATCCGGGTCGTACATATTCTTCGGGTCGTATAAGATGCCGTCTTCCTCACCGGGCAGCTCAATACCTGTGGCTTTGCCAAAGCCGTATTTTTTGGCCCAGTCGATTTCTTTTTGCGCGCCTAACTTCATCCCCAACTGTACCATACCAGTATTAATGGAAAATTTGATGACATCCTCAAATTTTACCAAGCCCATACCGCTGCCGTCCCAGTTGCTGATGGTGCGGTCGGCAATGCGGATGCTCCCCGTATCATTGATGGGCGTATCCGGCGTGATCAGGCCTTCGGAAAGCCCCATTGTGCCCACAATAGGCTTAAATACGGAGCCCGGTTCGTAAATAATGGAAACAGCCCGGTTCAGCCAGGTCGTAGCGGGAAACTCATCAAATTGGTTAGGGTTAAAGGTGGGGCGGCTCCCCATAGCTAAAATCGCCCCCGTATTGGGATCCATGATCAATACAGCCGCTCCGGCCGCATTGGTACGTTTCATCGCATCATCCAGCGCATCTTCGATGACAAACTGGATCTTGCTGTCAATGGTCAGGTACACCGTGGCGACCATGGGTTTTTCTTTGGTTTCATCCAGATCGGTATTCCCGTCGGTTACCACCGTACGCCCCATCGCGTCCACTTTTTTCGTCTGGCGCGTTTCCGCCCCTTTCAGTACGCTGTCCAACGCCAACTCCAGACCGGAAAGCCCGTTGTCATCCGTACCGACAAAGCCCAACACCTGTGCTGCCATGGACTTCTTCGTATAATACCGCTTACTTTCGGTAATAAAATGAAGTCCTGTCAGTTTATTCTCTTTTATGATCTGCTGCACTGCCGCATAATCCTTCGGCTCCAGCATACGCTTAATCCAGGAAAAACGCCCGTCTACCGTCAGCTTTTTGTACAGGGTCTCCTCGGACATCTGTAAGACCGGCGCCAGTTTTTGCGCGGCAATACGGGGAATGTCCCGCACTTCCGCCTTTTTCCCCGGCGTGGGGTTTTCGCTCATTTCACCCGGATCCGCATAAAGCGAATGGACCATGATACTCACGGCCAATTCTTCCCCGTTGCGATCCACAATACGCCCCCGGGGAGTGTTCCGTTTAATTTTATCGGTCACCTGAACGGTGGCTCTTTTGCCCAATTCTGTCCCGCTGATGATCTGCACCCACAACAATTTGCCTACCACCAGCAAAAACATCCCCATCATCAAAAGGCCCAATAAAGCCAAACGGGTACGGCTGTCATGCATCGTAAACTTCGGTTTTTTCATCAGAAGCGCCTCCTGTATCGGTTGGAAGCCACTATCCGTATGTCATCTTTTTCGGTAGGCGGCAGGCCGGCTGCGATGCGCTCTTCCCGCAGTTCCCTTGCCGCTTCACTGCGGTAGACTGAAATTACCAGCCCCAGCACAAAAAGGTTGATGACCATCGCCGTTCCGCCATAACTGATAAACAGCAACGGCACGCCGATAACCGGCAGCACGCCGCTGACCATAGCCATATTGGCCGCCGCCTGCCCAATTAAGAACAGTGACGCGCCGGCCACTAATAAATAGCCCCGTTTATCCCGCGTCCGCATCGCGATACGAAACAATGCGCAGGCCAGGGTCACAAAACAGGCAATCAGAAACAGGGCTCCGATGAAGCCCCATTCCTGACAAAAAATCGCAAAGGCAAAGTCCGTATGCGCTTCCGGCAAATAAAAGAACTTGCCGGACCCCTGTCCCCAGGGTACACCGGTCAGCCCGCCGCTGCCGATCGCCAGCAGGGACTGCGCCATCTGATAACCGCCTCCCTGCGCATCGGCCCAGGGATTCAGCCAGAGCAGCACCCGCTTCAGACGATACGGCGCCAACACCGCCAATACCGACATGCCCACGCCGGCAATGGCAATCAGACCGGCGACCTGCTTAGCAGGGATACCCGCTAAAATATACATGCCGAGCATAAGAGAAAGCACAATCGCCGCCGTCCCCATATCCGGTTGTTTATAAATCAGATAGCCACAGGCAAGAGCAAAAGCCAGGGACTTATTTCCCGGCCAGCCGATCAGACTGACAGGCAGGCCTTTTTGCAGCCTCTCGCCCAAAAGGGAAGCCGCTATCAAAATCACTGCCGCTTTCGCGATTTCCGATGGCTGCAGAGAAACACCGGCCAGGTAGAGCCAGCGCCGGGAACCGTTGACCACCGTACCAAAAAGCAAGGTGACCACTAAAGACAGCAGTGAAACGCCAATCAAAATCGTGGCAAACCGCTCTGACATTAAATTTTTATAATTATAACGATAGCCGAAAAACCAGAATATAAGCAGACCGAATACACCGTAACCTATATAACGGATCAGAAAATAATAGGGAGTCCCCATCATATCCGCAGCCCTGACAAAACTGGCACTGAACACATTGACAGCACCAATCACCATGAGGAGCAGGGTGATTGTCAGTATCGCATCTTTTGGATTCTCCCAGAATAAAAACCGCTCACGCATATAAATTCCTTATTCCCCACAGGGTCGGGAAGATACATCGCCCTCCGTACCCCGGATTTCTACTGTTCTTTGCCCACTTATATCCCTGCAGACCGCCACCGGCCGGATATTTTTAGGAGACCGGTACGGGATCAGGCCTGAACTCTCGCCAAAGCAAGCCTCACAATAATTAATGGGAGTTCCTCCGGCACTGAACTTCCGCTCATATTCCGTCTGCACTTCATTCAGGTATTCGCTCTGATGCAGATCATAGGAAAGCCCTCGGATCTCCAGGCCAAATTCTCGAAATTCTTCCACAGAAAAATCAAAGAGGCTGCGGTTATCTGTTTTAAAGAACAAACGGCCGCCGTTGCCCAGTATCTTTTTATAGACGCCTAAAAAATTACGGTGGGTCAAACGCCGTTTAGCCTGTTTTTTCTTGGGCCAGGGATCGCTGAAATTCAAATACAGCGTCCGGATCTCGCCGGGTGCAAACCAGTCTTCCATATAGGCGGCGTCTGCCGCAAGGATCACCACATTCGTCAGGCCCAGATCCTGCGCTTTTTTCGCCGGATAATAGGCAATGTCCGACTGGGTCTCGATGCCGATAAACGCTTTTTCCGGATGCAATTGCGCCATCCCCGTAATAAAACTTCCCTTGCCGCAGCCGATTTCCAGGCAAAGCTCTTTGCCGGGAAACCGGTCCTGCCAATGGCCTTTGAACCGGCCGATGTCATCTTTATATAAAAATCCTGCTTCGACTACTTCCGGTAAGGCTTTTTCAATCCAGGGCTTTTTCCGTAACCGCATAATCTGTTCCTTTGCTTTTATCTCTTCTTTTTGGGAGAAGGGCCCAGGTCATATTTCTTCAGGTAACGATACAAGGTAACACGGCTCACATCCAACATGATCGCCAACTTGGAAATATTGCCGCCCGCCGCTTTCCAGGCGGAAATAAAGGCGTCTTTATCATATTTCCAGGATTTTTCCAGTGTCTTATCCTTCGGCAGTTTAATATCTTCCGCTTCAATCACGGTACCGGACACATGGAAGAAGGCCCTTTCGATCACGCCCTGAAGCTGTTTGATATTGCCGGGCCAACTGCAATCCGTCAACAGGCGCAAAGCATCCGGCGACAGGTGCTTGGCCGGCATGTTGTGCTGTGCGCTCATTTCCACCAGAATATGGTTGGCCAGCACCGAAATATCTTTGACTCTTTCCCGCAGCGGCGGGATCCGCATCACCGTATCGATCACCAGCTCAAATAACTTGCGGCTGAACAGGCCTTTGTCCGCCAGACGCTTTAAGTTACTGTCACAGGCTGCGATCACACGCACGTTCAGCTGCTTTGTCTCATGGCTCCCGGAGGAGAATATCTTGCCCTTTGCCAGGGTGTCTGCCAGACGATCGCCCAGGTACACCGGCATCTTTTCCACTTCGTCAATAAACAATGTCCCGCCGATCGCCAGTTCCAGCTTACCGGTCGAAGGCTGATTGTCCCCGTCCAGGCTGCCAAAAATTTCTTCTTCCAGTTCTTTGTCTGACCCGTCGGTGCATTTTACCACGATCAAAGGCGCCGCCGCTCTGGAGCTGGCCTGATGAATGCCGTGTGCCAGACGCTGCTTGCCGGTGCCCGGTTCCCCCTGCAGCAGGATATTGTTTTCACTGCGGGCCACCCGGGCCGCTTTATGCTGCAGCGCCAGGAATTCCGTCGTTTCACCCACCATACTGTATAAACTGTAACGGCTGCTGTAGCCCGTAGCATGAGCAATCGTAGTTTTCAGATCTTCAATGGACATGGACAACACCACCGCGCTGTCCACTTCGTCCCCCGTCTTGACAGGCAGTACGGTAGTCACGTCTTCATAGGTACGGTCCTGGGTGATCCAGGTAATTTCCCGGCGATGAGTCGGCTTGCCGCTCAGGGCCTGACGGATAGGTATATGCTCATAGTTGAGGAAGACTTCTTCCAGTGATTCTCTTCCATCCAGTCGTTTTCTGGCATTGCCATTGCAATAACGGATTTTTTCCGCCCGGTTCAGCCAGTATACGCTGACGGGCAGTTCATCCAGAATCATCTTCTGGACGTTCCAATAGATCAACATCTCCAGATACCGCTCCACGGAATATTTCATTGTGAGGAGCAAAGAGAGAAGGAGATCATAAGGCAACTCATTTTGATCGACAGAACAGAAGGACAAAATATAACGTATCTTACCGTGAACACAGATCGGCGCGCTGCAGGCGTCCCCATTATGGCTTTCCCGGATCCACATTTCCGGACCGAACATCAGGAACGGCACATTGTGTTCTCTGGCCACGCTGATGCTGGAAGTTCCTACATCTTCTTCCAGAACCCGCATACCCTGAATATCTTCAATGACTCTTTGGAAAAAAGGCATTGCATAATTTTTAATTACATAGCCCTGATCATCGATCAGCAGCATGCTCAGATTATGCGCATTAAAATGCTGTTTGCTCTGTTCATACAGGCCATTGACATACTCCACCACATGTAAATGGGCTTTTTGATGTTCCACGATCTGTTCCCGGCTGAGCCGGTTGATTTTGGGCATCGTTTCATGAGGCAGTTTCATATTACGGCACCGCAGCCAGGATTCCGCGATCCAGGGATGCACGTTAGGGTCAACAACACCGTCCTCCATAAACTTGTTGTAGTAGGATGTTAATTTTTCCTTATTGCGTCTTTCTCGAATCATAGATCCGGGTCCCTCTTTTCTGTTTATATTTAGCGACAACGGTCATTGCTCCGCAAAATGCGGCGGGCGGTGTAATAACGCGGCCCCCAATAACCGTCATTCAAATCACTCAACATAATGCCTTTGGAACTGGTTGCGTTCCAGAATTTTCCATTGCCGGCGTAAATGCCGTCATGGGAAGCGCCGGGTTCATAGGTGCTGAAAAAAACCAGGTCCCCCGGCTTCAAGTCCTTTTTGGCGATACGTTTGCCTTCCAAAGCCTGTGTATCAGCCGTACGGGAAAGTTTTATGCCGTGTTGGGCAAAGACATACTGCACATAACCGGAACAGTCAAACCCTTTGGGCGTCGTGCCTCCCCAACGATAGTGAACGCCCCGGTATTTGGCGGCCGTCTTTAAAATTTTCAGGCTCTCCACGTTACCGCCGTATTCTTTGGACTCCACCTGCCATTTAAGCTCCGTGTACGTTGCATTGTCCAGATTGCCGGTCACTTTCAGATTATATTTTTTCTGGAATTTACGCAGCGCCTTACGCGTTGCTTTGGTAAATTGCCCATCCGTATCCTGCGGATTGAAGCCCAGACTTTGCAGATATTTCTGGGCCTGTTTTACTTTCCAGCCCTTGTCGCCTACCTGATAGACCGACTTCACTTCCGGCGTTTCGCTGCCGGTTTTTTTCGGTTTTACCGAGGGAGCAACGGGGGGATTTTTTTTGGGCTTTTCCCATTCCATAGGTTTTGTGGGCTTAGGCTGCGCTGGGGGCAGTACCGCGGTTTTCTTCGGAGGCACTACCGGTACCGGAGCTGCCGGTTTAGCCAAAGGAGTCGGGGGCGCTGCTGCGAGCGGCCTTTTGCCCTCTGCTTTGGGCGGTTTTACAACTTCCGCCGGAGAAACAGCAACAGCCGCAGGCGCCCCCGTTTTTAAAGGCGCCTCCGGCATTGGTTTTCTGGTTGTACTGATCACGTTCTGCGGCATTCCCTTGGGGGTTTGCTGCGGCGTTGTAATCTTAGTGCCATTCGCCCGGTGAGGCATATTGGCAATAACCGGCGCAGCCATGGCCGGCTGCGGGAGAAAGCCCAGACAGACCGCCAAAATGATTCCCGCGGTAACTCCTCCGGGCAACTTTTTCTTCCACATACCCATCACTCCGCTTAATATCGATCGTCGTTATAAACGTCCCAGCTTTTGAGACGATCCAGTTCTTCTGCCGCCAGTTTTATCTCTTCCAGCAAACGCGGTTTATCTTTGGGCAGAGTCCCGGAAAAATTTACATAATTGGAAACGTGATTGCTGCGGAAAAGTGTATGGCACCCTTCCGGAATCTCGATATGCTCCATCATCAAGTGCAGTTCGTGCATCAGCCCGCCGGGGGACAAGGGGTGGAATTCCCCTCTTTCAAACTGTTCCTTCAGCTCGCTGCCCCGATATAACATCAGACACAATGCGCTCAGCATCGTCGGCCGGATCTCACTGATCGCCCGGGCCGTAGCCAGCGCATGACGCTCGCTGCCCTCCACTCCTGCAATCCCCAGGATGACCATGATCGACAATTTCATACCGGCAGCGATGACCCGTTTGCCGGCCTCGATCGACTGAGGGCCGTCCACGCCTTTTTGCACATCTGCCAGCGTTTGCGAATCGCCGCTTTCCATACCGTAATACAAAAGCTTCAAACCGGCTTCCCGCAATTTCACCAGATCTTCCGGCGTTTTGCGCAAAATATCTTTCGGCGCCGCATAGGACGAAACCCGCTGCAAATTAGGGAAATATTGGCGCAGGGTCTGTAAAATACGCAGCAGACGGTCGGTGCTCAGTACCAGCGCATCGCCATCGGCCAAAAACACGCGCCGGACCCCATCCTTGTTATACATATGAGCCATCGCGATCTGACGGGTGATTTCTTCATCCGTCAGTACCTGAAAAGGTACGCCGCGATACATATTGCAATAGGTACATTTATTGTGCGCACAGCCTCGTGTCACCCGCAGAATGAAGCTGTTCGCTTCACTGGGGGGACGAAAGACCGGGGTATCATAATTATCAAAAAACATGCTGTTCCTCCATTCCGTTAAACGTCATATACAGAATGATTTTCCGCACCTATTACAAGTTACAGCATATTTTCATTGCTATTATACAACATTTAACACTTCATTGTAAACTTCTTAACAAAAAATTATTTACTTTACACTGTTATTTTAGACGAATTTCTTATATCTGTTCCATCGCCGCTACAACAGCTTTAGCGGTAAAGTGGATTGCCGCCGCGGTTCCCCGCAGCGCAACTTTTCCGCCCGTCAGATGGCTGCAGCAATGAGTAACAATACTGTCGACTTCATCCCGCAACACAGTTCTTTCACCGGTACAGAAGTGCCGCCCGGCAGTCATACGTCTATTCCTTCATCCGGCAACGCAGCTCTTCCACCCCGTTTTTATACTCGGCAATAATATCCTTATGTCTGGCAATTTCTTCGTCAAACATTTCCCGCACATAATCCACAAGAGTCACCCCTTTGACGGTAGCCAATATTTTGATCCCTTCAAATTCTTCCGGCGTAAGGCGAAAATTTGCCATTATATTTTTACAGGTCATGATTATGCTCCTTTCCTGGCCGTGAGATGAGTATAGCGCTGCCGATTTATTTTGTAAAGCAAGATTTCTCGATTTCATAAAATCTTCATATCTTGATTTCCAAAAGACAGTCCGGCTGCAGCTTGACTTTTATTTAAGAATGTCACAGAAATAACTCTTTTTTATGATATCATGAATAAAGATTAAACAAATATCCGCATCATTCAGGTTTTCCTGCTTACTGACGCCTTTAATGCCTTTGTCATTTTACTTTATGGCAGCCTGTGTCATGGTCAGGACGGCTTTGGGCGCCGCCAAAATGCAGCAACACGCATTTGGACATAGGCTTTCAGGATAACCGGTAATATATTTATTGTAGTTGGTGAATCATTATGAAAAAACTATGTATGGTACTGACCTTACTGGGACTTTTTTTGACAGTAGCAGCCTGCAGCAAAACCGCAGCACCCAAAAATATTGAATTTCACGGTACGCTCCAGGCGGTTCATTATACAATTACGGCCGTCAAGGACGGGGAGGTCCGTGGCCTTATTTTGGCAAAAGGCGAACGCATCCGCAAAGGACAACCTCTTTTAGGCCTGGGGACCCAGGAAAATAACCCGCAGGCCGATAAAGCGGCCGCTGATCTGGCCAAAGCCCAGGCGGAGATGAATCGCCTCTCTTATGCCAACAGCATCGAAGGCCGGGCCACTGCGGCTCTGGCCGTACAGAATGCGCAAAACCGGGTGCAAGAGGCCCAGCAGAAGTATAATAAAATGCAGCAGCTTTATACCATCGGCGGCATCAGCAAGATCCGGATGCAGCAGGCGCAGGATGAACTAAATCTGGCCCATACAGAATTAAACGCCGCCCAGACCCGCTTCCAACAGAGTAATCAGCCGTCTTCTCCCGCCGATGCCGCCGCGATCAAACTGAAAGTAGAAGATTTAAAAAAAGCTTATGAAACCACCGTGTTATCCATCGCCGGCAGCGAAATTTCCAGCCCCACCACAGGTACGGTACAGGCCATCTGGGTCAAAAACGGCACCAAAGTTAAAGAAAAGCAAAATCTGCTGGAGATTCTCTCTGCGACGGACTGTACCATCACCATCCCGCTTTCTACACCTGACAGCCGTTTAAAGGAAGGGATGGCGGTCAAGATTACCAACGCTTCTTTAAAGATTCCTTTTGACGGCATTATTCGTAAAATAGAAGGAAATACCATCACTATTTACAGCGATAAAAAGCCGGAAGAATTGCCAGACGGCACCGCCGTCGTAATCACCGTAAAACCGGAAAGTGAAAACGTCTGATGAATACTAAAAAAGTACTTGTACAGCATGACCTGTATAAGTACTTTTTTAATGCTTTGTCTATTTACTTTTTTATTGCTGATTGCTCAGGTTGGTCCGGTCAGTGGGAATGATCATCCTCTGCAAAATAATTGGAGCGGGCAATGGGAATCGAACCCACCTCTAAAGCTTGGGAAGCTTTCATTCTACCAATGAACTATGCCCGCATTGTAAAATTATTAGCCTTTTCAGAGTGGTCAAAGTGACAGGAACACGCATGAACACTGCACTTACGACACTTAAGGAATTAGAGCACTCATGATTATTTTGCGTATTTTTTAAGGTTCAATCAAGATTTAGTAGAACATAAGTCACATGCACTCTCATTGTTCATTATTTTAAAGGCAGAAAGTTGAAATGTCAAGTATAATGTTACGGAAATCCCCGTATATTTAAATCGCCTTTTACCCTATAAACCATGCAACAGGTTTACTAAAAATACCCTGTTCGACAAAGATACTCATTAAAATACGCCTAACACTTCAAACAACACGATCCAGAAAAACAAAGTAACGCAGGATAAGGCCGAAGTGATGACCACCGCATTTCCCGCTAAATCCGCATTGCTGTCCAGTTGCTGCGCCATAGCAAAAGAAGCCACTGCGCATGGGGTGGCAAAAATACTGATCAGGGTCACAAATTCTAATCCTTTGAAGCCCAGCACATACGCCGCGCTCAAAACCAAAGAGGGCACCACCACCAAGCGGCCCAGCACCATGATCAGCAAATTCCTTTTTTCTTTACTGATACTGCTGAGACGGAAGGAAGCGCCCAAGATGATCAAGGCGACCGGCGACGTACAGGCGGAGATCTGGGA
>ERZ1504511.477-NODE-477-length-13354-cov-2.715994_pt1 | contig 13354 bp, 14 predicted proteins | sample MGYA00571821_ERZ1504511 | MGnify/ENA primary metagenome ERZ1504511 (study PRJEB39906, sample SAMEA3182102) | gut metagenome | biome: human; feature: gut; material: Stool; isolation source: human stools | place: Canada | collected 2013-02-18 ... | reverse complement strand
GTTATAAGAAGTGTATCTCCTTTTAAGAAGTTCACTCCTGAGATTATATCAGAACCAAAATCAAATTCGCTTACTGCCTCTTCGTATGAAAAATCAAAAATAAGTACTCTCGAATAAAGCTCTCCGTTCTCAGCACCGACAACGGATACTGCAGCAAGCTTACCGTTATCCGATATGTCAATTGCTACAATATTTTCTTTTGCACACTTCCAACTGAATATCACTCTTTGATTTTTATTATAAACGGTTAAATCCGACTGTGAATTTGTTCCGCGCGTAGCAATTGCCGCAGTACCGTTTTTACCTATTGCAGCCGATATTATTTTCTTATCTGTTGTCCCCTCGTAAAGAGTTTTGGTCTTGGACATAATTTTAAATGTATTGCCTCCGATATCGGCAAGCAAAACTCTACCCGAGTTCCCATAACACAAAGGTGACGAATATGTATGCTGTATTTCACTTACCTTACGAGCTGTAGAATCAAGCACCACAGTCGAAGAATCATTGATGAGTATAAGGTCTGAGCCTATCGCTTTAACGTCCTTCACCTGCAAGCTGTCAAATAAATACGGGTAACCGTCTCCGCGTTTTGTCCCCGAAACTGCGGACGATATATAGTCGCCAACCGAAGAAAAAGTGATATTACCGAATTTATCAGCCATAATAAACAGCAAAATCAGTATTACCAACACAGTCGAAACAGATTTTATCAGTTTGACTATATGCTCCTGTCCCTTGTTCTTTTTTCTTGCAGACGCTTTTCTTTCGCCGTCTTTCATAATACACCTCGTGTTCAGTCGTAATTTACACGATTAAGATAAAGCCCTTCCGGTGACGCCGTGGCTCCGGCTTGGTTTCTGTCTTTACTTTCTATTATTTGCGGAATACTGCCGGGTACTATTTTCCCGCGATTTATATCAAGAAGAGTTCCTACCATTATTCTCACCATATTATAGAGAAAGCCATCAGCCTCAAAAGTAACCTCAATGATTTCATTATTTCTGATTACAGAAGCATTTTTAACAGTGCGTATTTTACCTTCAACGCTGCTTCCTGCGGCGCAAAAAGCTGAAAAGTCATGCGTACCGATAAAATCCTGAGCTTCACTATTCAGCATATCCGTATCAATATAATAAGGATAATACAGCGCACGCTTAAACAAAAACGGATTTCTGTAATCACTGTTTAAAATCAAATATTTATATTCTTTTGATGTACAGTCATACCTGGCATGGAAAGAGTACGGTACTTCACCGCAGTTCTTAACGGATATACTCGATGGAAGTAATGCATTCAGCGCCTTTTTCAGTTTTTCCGGAGAGATATCCGAATCGGTTCTCATATTACAACAAAACATATTTGCGTGAACACCGCTGTCAGTTCTGCTGCAGCCTATGATGTTCTCTCTTTTACCGAGTATTTTTTCAATTGTGTTCTGTAATGTCTGCTGAATAGTAACGGCATTATCTTGTACCTGCCAACCGTGAAAGTCGGCTCCGTCAAACATCAATGTAATTAAAATATTTCTCATTGAGAAAAACATTCCTTTCGGAAGCTAAACTAAATCAGATAACGGCAGGGAGAAATATATTTGCAACTATAATTCCGGCGGTAAGCAAAATAATAACGGCAACCGCCACATAATCTCTGCCCTCAAGACGCATAACCTTAAGTCTTGTTCTGCCCTCTCCGCCTCTGTAGCAACGGCACTCCATTGCAAACGCAAGTTCATATGCCCTTCTGAACGAATTTATAAATAAGGGTATGAATATGGGAACAAGTGCTTTTCCGCGCTTGATAATTCCGCCGCTCTCTATATCGGCACCTCTCGCCTTTTGAGCTGACATTATCTTATCAACTTCGTCAATAAGAGTTGGTATAAATCTTAAGGCTATCGTCATCATCATAGCTATTGAGTGAACGTTTATTTTAATAACCTTTAGCGGCGAAAACAGACGTTCCATAGCGTCGGTAAGCATAGTGGGAGACGTAGTGTAAGTAAGCATAGAGCTTGCTATAACAAGACATATGATTCGTACCGTAGTAAAAATAGCCATATAAAGCCCACCGGTATATAACGAAAATTTACCGATTGTAAAAAGCACAGTTCCGTCTTTATTGTAGAAAATCTGTAAAAGCGACGTAATAGCAATAATAATAAATATCGGTTTTACACTTTTCCAAATCAGCTTTGGTGAAATCTTAGATAAAAGTATTACCACTGTTAACGCTACTACAATGGAAGCAAGTGAAACAAAGTTTTTGCACAGAAAAACAATAACAATATATACGAAAGTTAAAACAAGTTTTATTCTCGGATCAAGCTTGTGGATAACTGAATTACCCGGAAAAAACTGTCCTATTGTTATATCCTTAATCACGATAAAACGCCCTCCTCTCGCAAAAGGCGCAACAGCTCGGCCTCGGCGTTTTTAATAGTATATATATCTGTACGGACAGCCATACCGTTATGCTTTAAGTTTAAAAATATTTGTGTTAACTGCGGAACGTTAAGTCCTATATCCGCAAGGCGCTCAACCTTGGAGAATACCTCGTTTACAGTGCCGAACATCTCAACCTCGGATTTATTCATAACGAGCACCTTATCAGCACTTTTCGCAACATCTTCCATACTGTGAGAAACAATAATAACCGTGCTTCCGGTAGTTTTACGATAGCTTGAAATCATTTCAGCTATCATATCGCGGCCGCGCGGATCGAGTCCCGCCGACGGCTCATCAAGAATCAAAATTTCGGGTTCCATAGCCATGACACCGGCTATGGCTACACGTCTTTTTTCTCCGCCGGACAAATCAAAAGGAGACTTATTTAACATATCCGGCTTTAATCCGACAAAATCAGCGGCTTTTTTCACACGATTATCAATTTCATCTTCAGACAATCCCATATTTTTGGGGCCAAAAGAGATATCTTTATATACGGTACTCTCGAATAATTGATATTCAGGATATTGGAAGCACAGACCTACTTTAAATCTTGCCTGTCTACGTGTTATTTTTGATTCGTTTATATTTTTCCCGTCAAGCAAAACCTCACCCGAGGATGGCGTTAAAAGCCCGTTCAAATGCTGAACCAATGTACTTTTTCCCGAACCTGTGTGCCCTATTATGCCGACAAATTCGCCTTTTTCAATAGATATATTTACATTATTTATTGCAGTTACGCGAAAAGGCGTTCCGTCCGAATAAACATATGAAAGGTTTTTTGTTTCTAAAATGGGCATTATTTTCTCCTAAGTAGTTTTAATATTTCATCAGAAAATTCATCAGCCGAAAGTATGTCTTCAGGAAGAGGAGCTCCGCTCTCACGCAAGTCATTTGCAAGCTTCGCCGTCTCCGGAACGTCAAGACCGACTTTTTTGAGAAGCTCCGAATTATGAAAAACCTGTTTCGGTGTTCCGTCCAAAATTATTTTTGCATCATCCATTACAATAACACGGTTGGCTAAAACTGCTTCTTCCATAAAATGAGTTATAAACACAACGGTCATACCCATCTCTCTGTTGAGCTTTATGCAAGTATCCATTACTTCTTTTCTGCCGCGCGGATCAAGCATTGCGGTAGGCTCGTCCAAAACAATACACTCCGGCAGCATTGCTATTATTCCGGCTATGGCAACTCGTTGTTTTTGCCCGCCTGAAAGCTTATGCGGCTCATGGCCACGGTATTCATACATACCTACAGCTTTTAAAGCATTGTCAACACGTTTTCTTATTTCCTCCGGAGGCACTCCGAGGTTTTCGGGCCCGAAAGCAACATCCTCCTCGACTATTGTGGCAACAATTTGGTTATCCGGGTTTTGAAAGACTACACCTACCGTACGCCTAATGTCATACGACAAATCCTCGTCTGCGGTATCCATTCCGTTAACGAGCACCTTGCCACTCTCCGGAATCAAAATCGAATTGGAAAGCTTGGCAAGTGTTGATTTACCAGACCCATTGTGGCCGAGAATTGCGATAAAATCGCCTTTTTTAAAATTCAAACTAATATTATTTACAACAAGCGGCAGTTTTTCTTCGCCATCATCAGCCTCATATCGATAAGACACATTTTGAAATTCTATTATGTTATCGTTTTGCATCTTGACATCCTTAAACCGTTTTTTTATTTGTCCAAATAGCTGATGCTCCGCACGGAAGCACCATTCCTGTACTTTTTACAGGCAACCCTATTTCATCACTTGATACGGTTCCGCCGAATTTTTTCGCTACAGCGGAGCCTAAAATATACTGCATAACAGACGGTGAAAGCCCCGTAGTGTATGAATTTATCAACATCAAAAGAGGATCGTCCGACAATACGTCTTTACACAAATCCACAAATCCGTATACTTCATTCTCAAGTTTCCAGACTTCTCCGCCGGGGCCTCTGCCGTATGACGGGGGATCCATTATGATAATGTCATATCGATTACCTCGACGTATTTCTCTCTTTACGAATTTAATACAATCGTCAACTATCCAGCGCACGGATTTATCCGCAACAGCACTTGAGGCAGCGTTTTCTTTTGCCCACTGCACCATTCCCTTGGAAGCATCAACGTGCACCACCGAAGCACCTGCCTTTAATGCAGCCACTGTGGCAGCGCCTGTATATGCAAAAAGATTAAGTACTTTTACTTCTCTGTTTTGGGCTTTAATAAGCTTACTTACCATATCCCAATTGACGGCTTGCTCAGGAAAAATACCCGTATGCTTAAAGCCCATGGTTTTCACATTAAACGTAAGGTCCTTATAAGCGATTTTCCAACTTTGCGGAAGTGCTCCGTTAACCTGCCAATGACCGCCGCCAGTGTTTGACCTGTGATACACAGCGTCTGCCATGCTCCAAAGGTGCATATCCTTAGGCGTATTCCAAATAACCTGCGGATCGGGTCTTATCAGAATTTTATCGCCCCATCTTTCGAGTCTCTCTCCGGAGGAGCAATCTATAAGCTCATAATCTTTCCAAGCGGATGAATAACGCATTAAACTAAACTAACCTTTCTCTTACAACATCGGCTATTGCTTCGCCGAGCGACTGTATTTTAGCCTTATCTTTGCCCTCAAGCATTACGCGCACAAGAGGTTCCGTACCGGAAACTCTAACAAGCACGCGCCCGTCATTACCAAGCTCATTTTCCGCGCGCTTAATAGCATTCTTTATTTCCATATCGCTTGTGAAACGGACTCTGCCGTATTTTGACACCTTAACATTTATAAGAACCTGCGGGAATATTTCCATTTCTCCTGCAAGCTCCTTGAGAGTTTTGCCGGTGTTTTTAATTACTTTTAAAACCTGGAGTGCCGAAACCTGACCGTCTCCGGTTGTAGCGTAATCAAGGAAAATAACATGGCCCGACTGCTCGCCGCCTATTGAATATCCGTTTTCGAGCATATTTTCAAGCACATATCTGTCACCGACTTTAGTCTTTTCACAATACATACCGTTATCATCGCAAAATCTGAAAAAGCCCATATTACTCATCACGGTCACAACCGCAGTATCTTTTTTGAGAGTACCGACGGACTTCATATATTTGGCGCAGAGCGCAATAACCTGATCGCCGTCAACAACATTACCTTCGTTGTCAACAGCCAACATTCTGTCAGCGTCGCCGTCAAATGCAAAACCGAGATCACAGTGATTATCGATTACACATTTTCTCAATCCGTCCATATGCGTCGAACCGCAATCGGCATTTATGTTTACACCGTTGGGCTCGGCGTTTATAATTATGCAATCCGCTCCGAGGGATTCAAATATACGTTTTGCGGAAACGCTTGAAGAACCATTTGCGCAGTCTATGGCTATTTTAAGGTTTTCACATCTTACGTCGATAGTAGACAGTACATGTTTAATATAGTCATCTGCCGCCGTATCGGAGCGTGTTATTCTTCCGACATCTCCGCCAATCATAACAGGCGGAACCTTTGCGTCATCAAGGATAATACTCTCTATTTCGTTTTCAAGTTCATCCGGCAATTTATAACCCGTGGACTGGAAAATTTTTATACCGTTATATTCGCATGGGTTATGCGATGCGGAAATCATAACACCCGCATCGTACCCGTATTCCTTAACCAAAAAAGCAACAGCCGGAGTCGGCACAACACCTAAAAGAAGTACGTCCGCACCGACAGAGCAAAGACCTGCCGCTATTGAAGCCTCGAGCATCTCCGAAGAAGCCCTTGTATCCATACCTATCATAACTTTAGGCCTGTGAGAAAGATTTTCCGTAAGCACCATTGCTGCGGCTCTTCCTATCTGCATTGATAATTCACATGTAAGTTCACTGTTCGCAACGCCTCTTGCGCCGTCAGTTCCGAATAATCTACCCATTTTACATTCTCCTATCCGTATAATTAAATATCGAGTTTTTGCTGACCGTTCATCGGCAGCTTTAAATGCTCATAAGCTTTTACCGTAACAACCCTGCCGCGTGGGGTCTTTGAAAGAAATCCTATCTGCATAAGGTAAGGCTCGTATACATCTTCGATGGTTACCGCTTCTTCGCCTATGGTTGCTGCGATTGTTTCAAGACCTACAGGTCCGCCGTTATAGTTTTTTATCATTGAAGTCAAAAGAAGTCGGTCGATAAGGTCAAGACCCAATTCGTCTATTTCCATTCTGCCAAGTGCTATTTTAGCAGTATCGCCTGTTATAACTCCGTTACCCATAACTTCCGCAAAGTCTCTGGCGCGTTTTAAAAGACGGTTGGCAATACGCGGAGTGCCTCTTGATCTTGACGCTATTTCTCTTGCTCCGTCCTCGTCTATGGGTATTTCAAGTATTCCCGCACTTCTCTTTACTATAAGAGACAACTGTTCGGGCGTGTACATTTCAAGTCTCAATATTACTCCGAATCTGTCGCGCAAAGGAGCGGTAAGCTGCCCTGCACGCGTTGTGGCACCGACTAATGTGAATCTCGGCAAATCAAGTCTTATTGAGCGCGCCGAAGGTCCTTTGCCGATAATAATATCAAGCGCATGATCCTCCATTGCGGGATAGAGCACTTCCTCTACGCTCTTTGAGAGACGGTGTATTTCATCAATAAATAAAACGTCTCCGTCGCCGAGGTTTGTAAGAAGAGCCGCAAGGTCGCCCGGTTTTTCTATTGCCGGACCGGATGTCACTCTTATTTGTACACCCATCTCGTTGGCAATAATACCTGCAAGCGTTGTTTTACCGAGCCCGGGAGGTCCGTATAGCAATACATGATCGAGCACGTCGCCTCGAGTTTTTGCTGCTTCAATATATATTTTCAGATTTTCTTTTGCTTTTTCCTGACCGATATACTCGTTAAGAGTGTGCGGACGAAGCGATAATTCAATATCCTTATCGGTTTCCTCAAGGTCCGGAGATATTATTCTGTTTTCGTTATCAAAATCCATTTATTATACCTGCCTTGAGAGAATTTTTAACGCCTGTTTTATTATTTCCTCTACCGATAAATTTTCATCGATTTTCGCAACGGCAACCGACGCTTCGCTTTGTGTATAGCCTAACATAGTAAGAGCACTCACCGCTTCGGCTTGATTGCCTGAGGAGCTTGCGGAATTCACCGCGGACACATCAATTGTATTCACCGATAAATCAAGACCTTTAGCAAGCTTATCTTTAAGCTCAAGTACAATTCTCTGTGCAATTTTGGGTCCTACCCCCTGCGCTCTTGTAATTGCCTTATTGTCACCTGAAGCTATACAAATTACAAGCTTTTCCGGTGTAAGCTCTGAGAGTATGGCAATTCCGGCTTTAGGTCCCACACCGGAAACCGAAATCAACGCTTTAAAGCACTCGAGCTCCTGCTCTGTCGAAAATCCATATAAATCAAGCGCATCTTCCTTTACGCTCAAATATGTATAAAGAGTAGCCTTGGCGCCCTTTTCACCGATTTGTTTTAAAGTATTAAGACTTGTAAAGCACCTAAAAGCTACTCCGTTGCAATCCAATGCAACACTTACCGAATCGACATAGCATATAGTGCCTGTGATAGAATAGAACATTATCTTATCCCCATACTGTTAAGTTTACCCATAAGCGAGCCGCTTGCGTGAGCGTGGCAAATAGCCATTGCGAGAGCGTCGGCTGTATCATCCGGCTTCGGTATTTTAGCAAGCTTTAAAATAATGCGAGTCATTTCCTGAACCTGTTTTTTCTCCGCTCTGCCGTAACCGACAACACTCTGTTTAACCTGAAGGCGTATATTCAAATATGGGTATATTATTTTTTTTTGCCGCAAGAACAGTTACCCCTCTTGCCTGAGCAACGTCGATAACCGTCTTGGCATTTGTGTTATAAAAGAGCTTTTCTATTGACATAGCCTCCGGATGGAACTTTCCCATAAGAAGATTTAAGTCATCGTAAATCAGCTCAAGGCGTCTTTCAAAAGGCGTACCGGCGGTTGTTGTTATCGCACCGTAATCAACAACCGAAAAGCGATTTGATTTGAATTCAATTACGCCGTAACCGACAATCGCATAACCCGGATCAATACCCAATATAATCATAACAGCCCTATTTCACCTAATAAAAATATTTTAAAAATTTTACCATACTTCAGCTGAAATATCAAGGAAAATACCTATAAATAAAAACATTCTGCCTTTGAAGCAAGTCAAAGGCAGAATGCAACAGTAATTTTTCTTAATCAGCAATATTTATCAAGCTCTGTTTCACATTTTTCATATTTTTTAACAAGTTTTTCTTTATAAACCTTCCCTCTCGCCACTACCATATAAGGAACCGCCATATTTCTGAAATCGTCGAGAGGATTTTTGTCTGCTACTAAAATATCGGCGGATTTCCCTACCTCAATGCTGCCGGTTATCGCATCAAGCCCGGCTATCTCGGCATTACCGAGCGTGGCGGTATAGAGCGCAAATTCGGGAGTAACACCGACATATTTGGTAAAATATTTAAGCTCGCGCCACATATTGTAATGTGTTGTGTAAGGGCATCCCGTATCGGTTCCCAGCCCTACCTTAACTCCGTTTTCCAATGCAGCTTTTGTGCCGGCTACCATATTATTGAACACAACATTTGAATTATACTGAACAACGTCGGTAATGCCCAATATCTCGCGTGGGAACTTTGCCATCGGCAGTGCCGGTGACAAAGTGCAAACCAATGATGCATTTTTTTCTTTGAACGCATCAATTTCATGAGAAGTTAAAACAGAACCGTGCTCTATGGTATCCACACCGTTTCGAACGGCAGCTCTTACTCCGTCGGGGCTTTGCACATGAGCCGCAACGGGCAGATTATGTTTATGTGCGGCGTCACAGCAAGCTTTTATCATATCGGGCTTCATCATAAGTATGCCGGGCTCGCCCTTAACCTTGGCATCCATAACGCCTCCGGTTATCATTAACTTTATCAAATCAACATTGTGAGATGCAAGGTCTTCAACCATCGCTACGGCTTCATCAACCGAAGAAGCAACTCTTGATACCGAACCTGCCATATGACCGTTCGGTACACAGATTGCATAATCGGCAGCAAGTATGCGCGGTCCGTTCATACCCTCTTCAATTTTATCTCTCAGACGAGTATCAAGATCTCCGAGACCTCCGACAGCCCTTACGGTAGTTACACCGGATAGCAAATCCTGCATAGCATATGCGTGGCACATTTCCAGCACAACAGATTTTATCAACTCGTTTGAAAGAGCAAATTTCGCAAGTTTTTCAGCCTTCAGCGGCTTATTTTTCGGCTTCCCGCCCGCAGGTAAGTGAACGTGAAGATTGATAAGACCCGGCATAACATATTTACCGTTAAGGTCATAGCAAACATCACCTTTTTTCGCATTAACCTTGCCGATTTCCGTAATCTTTCCGTTTTCAAACGCAATATCCATATCGTTTTGAATCAGCATATCTTTTGTACCGTCAAGTAAAGTACAATTTTTTAAAACAGTGCGCATACTATAACTCCCATCTTAAAAAACAGCTGAATACACAAGATGAAAATCCCACGTATTCAGCTGTTTAATCACTTCGTATCCTTTTTGCCGTTGCGCTTTTCACGCTCTCTTACGACATATCTTGTGGGCGTTCCCTCAAGCCCGAAGACCTCACGTATTTGGTTGTCAATATATCTTTGATAACTGTAATGGAACAGGTCTTTGCTGTTGACAAAGCATACAAATGTAGGCGGTCTTGTGGAGGCCTGCGTCATATAATATATTTTCAGTCTTCTGCCTTTATCCGTAGGCGGCTGAACTCGGGTAGTTGCAGCGGACAAAACATCGTTCAGTTTACCGGTGGAAATACGCATTGCATTCTGCGTATCAACAAACTTGATAAGCTCAAAAAGCCTGTCAAGTCGCTGACCCGTTTTAGCGGAGATGAATATAATCGGCGCATAGCTCATAAATGAAAAGTCATTCATAAGCTTTTTGCGTTGAACGTCCATTGTAGTACCGGTTTTCTCTACGGCGTCCCATTTATTGACGGCAATAATACAAGCCTTGCCGAGATCATGGGCGATTCCCGCGACTTTTGAATCCTGTTCGGTAAAGCCCTCATTCGCGTCAATCATAATTACACAGACGTCAGCTCTTTCGACAGCCATTCTGGCTCTGATTACAGAATATTTTTCGATTTGATCCTCTACCTTGCTTTTGCGTCTCAGACCTGCGGTGTCAATAAACACAAAATCTCCGTGAGAATTGTGTATAACCGTATCGGTAGCATCGCGAGTAGTGCCTGCAATATCGGATACAATTGCTCGCTCTTCACCCGAAATTTTGTTTATAAGCGAGGATTTGCCGACATTTGGCTTACCGATAACCGCAACTTTAACAATATCTTCATCCGTGTCGTCAAAGCTGCCCTCAGGGATATTTTTGATGACCTCATCAAGAAGGTCCCCCGTTCCGTGTCCGTGAACAGAAGATACCGCTATCGGATCGCCGAGTCCCAAATTATAGAATTCATAAAATTCCGGCGGAAGAGCACCTATATTATCAACCTTATTTACGCAGAGAATTATCGGCTTACCGCTCTTTTGCAGCATTGAAGCAACTTCGCTGTCGGCGGCTACAACGCCGGAGCGTATATCGGTTACGAATATTATTACATCTGCACTCGTTATGGCGAGCTCTGCCTGTCTTCTCATCTGAGAAAGTATAACGTCATCGGAAAACGGTTCTATACCGCCGGTGTCAACAAGAAGCATATTGTGCCCGAGCCATTCGCAATTTCCGTATATGCGGTCACGCGTTACGCCCGGTGTATTGTCGACGATTGAAAGACGTTTTCCGACAAGCTTATTAAAGAGTGTACTTTTGCCTACGTTAGGTCTGCCCACAATTGCAACAACCGGTCTTGCCATTCTATTTCACTCCCAATATATTATAAAGTAAATCCTGCCCGTTATTTTTTACGGGAATAATTTTAACATTCAGTGCTTTTTCCGCTTCTTTCAGCGTTATATCGTCAAGAAACTTATTGTTCTCTGTTGAATGAGACGTATAATCTATAGTCATAACAATAGGAATCAGTAAAACTTCGCCTCGAATTTTACCCCTCATCTGTTCAATAAGGTCAGTTCCCGTAAGAAGCCCCGCAACCGTAATATTTTCTCCGAAAAAATTATTGATTATTTTTTCGGTCTGTACATCAATGCCGTACTTTTCATGCGCCGCGTCGCAAAGCTCTTTTATAAGTGGATAAGCCGCAACACCGGTTATAACGGTAACGCTTTTATGCGTCGGTGCCTTTTCACAGACAGATAATTCGTAAAAGAACTCGTCACGAAGCGATGTCCAAAGGCCAACACCGTTGTCAATCTGCGGATAGTCATCGTAATATTCCTCGGATGGCATCGGGCGTTCCGCTTTTAAGAAGAACTCGTCCGACGGGTAACAAACACGTACTCCGTACTGCTTTTTAAATTTTTCCGAATACTCCTCGATGATGTCAATGACCTCTCCCGCAGTCTTTTTTTTATACGGCTGCATCGGAAAAAGCCCGTCTCTGTATTTTGTAAGGCCTACCGGCACACAGGCTATGCTTTGAACCGCAGGCATATATTTTGACAATTCTTCAATACTGTAACGAAGCTCGTCTCCGTCGTTTATACCCGGGCACAAAACAAGCTGAGCATTCATTTTTATTCCCGCATCGGACAATCGTTTAATAATCGATAAACACTTACCCGCGTTTTTGTTTTTCATCATCTTTACGCGAAGCTCCGGATTCATGGTGTGAACCGAAATGTTTATCGGGCTTATATGCATACGTATGATACGGTCAACCTCATGCTCAGTAATGTTTGTAAGTGTTACGTAATTGCCAAACAAAAACGATAATCTGCTGTCATCATCCTTAAAATAAAGACTTTCGCGCATTCCTTTCGGCAGCTGGTCTATAAAGCAAAAGATACAGCCGTTTTTACAGTGATGCTGCTGGTCCATAAGATAAGTGCGGAACTTCAAACCCGTATCGTCGTTTTTAAACGGAATATCTATAAGCTTACCGGAGGCGGTTCTGAAATTCAAAACCACGGGCGGGAAACTCAAATAGAAATCGTAGTCAAGGATGTCGGTAACTTCCTTGCCGTCTACGGACAAAAGCTCGTCGCCGCTTTTAATACCGTGAAACCAGCATTTTGAAAACGGCTTAACACTGCTTATTTTAACCGACAACAAAGTCACCTCCCATTTTTAAAGACGACAAAAAGGCGGGGAAGAAAACCTTCTCCACCTTTTAACACTCAAACAAAGGTATAAGATAAATTATGCTTCTTCCTTTTTAGAGAGGACCTGTCTGCCGTTATACATACCACATGCCGGGCAAACTCTGTGAGCTCTCTTATATTCGCCGCAGTTAGGGCACTTCTGAAGCTCGGGAGCCTCCATTTTCCAAACGTTTGAACGTCTCTTATCTCTTCTTGCTGATGAAACTCTTCTCTTCGGTACTGCCATTTTTAGCTCTCCTTATGTTAAAATAAATAATTTATTCATCTATCAGCAGATCTGCCAGTGCCTGAAGCCTTGGGTCAATCGGCTTTTTGCACGAACAGCTGCCGAGATTAAGATTTTTACCGCAATACTGACACAAACCCTTGCAATCGTCACGGCACAAAATCTTAGCTGGCAAGGCTAAAATCATATCTTCTCGAACAAGCGAATCAAGGTCAAGCTTCATATCCTCGACCAAAATAAACTCATCATTATCTTCATCATTAAGACGAGAAATAAGGATGTGCTCAATCGGGACCTCAGTTTTCCTTTTAACCGGAGCACCGCATCTGTCGCAATTTGTTTTCAGAACATACTTTGCAACAGCCTTAACGGAGACAATATCCGTATTGTTAACGACTTCGCCTTCTACCGAAACATTATC
>ERZ1504511.455-NODE-455-length-13690-cov-6.483022_pt1 | contig 13690 bp, 6 predicted proteins | sample MGYA00571821_ERZ1504511 | MGnify/ENA primary metagenome ERZ1504511 (study PRJEB39906, sample SAMEA3182102) | gut metagenome | biome: human; feature: gut; material: Stool; isolation source: human stools | place: Canada | collected 2013-02-18 ... | reverse complement strand
TGGCAAAACCTTGCCAACTTGTCGGCAAGAAAGACAAAAGCAACATCGCTGTCCGCAAAGAGGCGGAAGCACGTCCTCAATATAATTCCGCTAACGGGAAAGAGACAGATTAGTTCCATTAACGGGCAGAAGTTTTAAAAAATGGGAAGGATTTGGCACAATAGTTCTGCGCAAATTCTCATTTATCGAACAAAAATTGTATTTTTGCCTGCGACTGAAAAATCAGTAATATCATAGAATAGACAATTCCCGAACAAATATGAGCGAAGATTTTGAAGCACCGAAAGATGATTTGGACAAGGAACTCCCGGCCGGGAGCGAAGAACACTCGGATTACAAACCTGCGGACGCAAAGGATGCCAATATAAAGCACCAACTGAGCGGCATGTACCAGAATTGGTTTCTGGACTACGCCTCATACGTTATATTGGAACGTGCCGTACCCCATATCATGGATGGTCTGAAACCCGTACAGCGGCGTATCCTCCACTCCATGCGCCGCATGGAAGACGGGCGCTACAACAAGGTGGCGAACATCGTAGGACATACCATGCAGTTCCATCCGCACGGTGATGCTTCTATCGGCGATGCTCTGGTACAACTGGGACAAAAGGACTTGCTCGTGGATTGCCAGGGAAACTGGGGTAACATTCTGACGGGTGACAGCGCCGCTGCCCCCCGTTATATCGAAGCACGTCTCTCCAAGTTCGCACTGGACGTGGTATTCAACCCCAAGACCACCGAATGGAAACTCTCTTATGACGGGCGAAACAAAGAACCGGTTACACTACCGGTAAAATTCCCACTGCTGCTTGCACAAGGTGTGGAAGGTATTGCCGTAGGCCTGTCATCCAAAATATTACCACATAACTTCAATGAGCTGTGCGATGCTTCCATCAGCTATCTGCACAACGAAGAATTCAAGCTGTACCCCGACTTCCAGACGGGAGGCAGTATCGATGTATCCAAATACAACGACGGTGAACGTGGCGGTGCGATACGCGTGCGCTCCAAAATAGAAAAGATAGACAACAAGACACTTGCCATTAAGGAAATTCCTTACGGGAAAACGGTGGCCAGTGTATGCGACTCCATCGTAAAGGCCAGCGAAAAAGGAAAAATCAAGATACGTAAGGTAGAGGACCTGACATCCGGCAGTGTGGAAATATTAGTGCATCTAGCCCCGGGTGTATCATCCGACAAGACCATCGATGCCCTCTATGCCTTCACCGACTGTGAAGTGAGCATCTCTCCCAACTGCTGTGTCATCGACGACCAAAAGCCCCACTTCCTCACCGTGAGTGATGTATTGCGCAAATCAGTCGACAACACATTGGCACTGCTACGCCAGGAACTGGAAATCCGTAAGGGCGAGATACTGGAAAGCCTGCATTTTGCTTCACTCGAAAAGATATTCATCGAAGAACGCATCTACAAGGATAAGGAGTTTGAACAAGCCAAGAATATGGATGCCGCCTGCGAGCATATCGATGAGCGCCTGACTCCCTACTACCCGACTTTCATCCGCGAAGTGACCAAGGAAGACATCCTCCGGCTGATGGAGATAAAGATGGCACGTATCCTCAAGTTCAACTCCGACAAGGCAGAGGAACTGATAGCACGTATGAAGAAGGACATAGAGGAGATAGACCGCCATCTGGCAAACATCGTGGAATATACCGTCGACTGGTTCCGTATGCTGAAGGACAAGTACGGCAAAGACTTCCCCCGCCACACGGAACTGCGTAACTTCGACACCATCGAGGCAACCAAAGTCATCGAAGCCAACGAAAAGCTGTACATCAACCGCGAAGAGGGGTTCATCGGAACTGGATTGAAGAAAGACGAATTCATAGGCAACTGCTCGCCCATAGATGACGTGATTATCTTCTTCCGCGATGGAAAATATATCATCACACCGGTGGCCGACAAGAAGTTCGTGGGCAAGAATATACTTTATGCCAACATTTTTAAGAAGAACGACAAACGTACCATCTACAATGTCTGCTACCGTGACGGCAAGGAGGGGACAAGCTATATCAAGCGTTTTGCCGTCACTTCCGTGGTGCGTGACCGCGAATACGATGTGACACAAGGTACTCCCGACTCCCGTATCACCTACTTCACCGCCAATCCCAATGGAGAAGCTGAAATCATCAAGGTAACCCTGAAACCCAATCCCCGTGTACGCCGTATTATCTTCGAGGAGGATTTCAGCAACATCAATATCAAGGGACGGCAGGCCATGGGAAATATACTCACGAAACTCCCCGTACACAAGATAGCCTTGAAACAACGTGGAGGCTCCACGCTGGGTGGACGGAAAGTCTGGTTCGACCGTGATGTGCTACGTCTCAACTACGACGGGCGCGGAGAATATCTCGGAGAATTCCAGAGCGAAGACACCATCCTTGTCGTACAGAACAGCGGAGAGTTCTATGCCACCAACTTCGACTTGAACAATCACTATGACGATGGCATACGCGTATTGGAGAAATACGATCCGAACAAAGTATGGACCGCCGTACTCTACGATGCCGACCAGCAGAACTATCCTTACATCAAGCGTTTCTGCTTCGAGGCAACCGCCCGCAAGCAAAACTACTTGGGAGAAAACAAGAACAGCAGCCTCATTCTGCTGACAGACGAGTGCTACCCGCGTTTAGAGGTGGTGTTTGGCGGCCACGACAATTTCCGAGAGCCGATGGTGGTGGAAGCCGACGAATTCATCGCCGTGAAAGGCTTCAAGGCAAAAGGTAAGCGCCTGACCACCTATACTATAGAAACCATCAACGAGCTGGAGCCTACCCGCCAACCTGAACCCTCGCAGAAAACCGAAGAGCAGGAAACGGATGAAGAACCGGAAATTCTGGACCCCGACCACGGTAAAAGCGAAGGGGACATACTGGACGAGATGACAGGACAGATGAAACTCTTTTGATGAAGGACGGAAATGAAGTATTAGTGGCTAACGATTACTAATTTGTAATTGATAATTTAATATGTACATATACAAGATAATAATCCTATGCGGACTGCTCTTGGGAAGTGTCGGACTGAAAGCACAAGAAGCACAATGCAGCATCGACCGGAAGCTACGGGCTGACTCCACCAACCGTAACCGTATTATCACCCGTGCCACCATGTATGGTGTCGGCTTCACCAACGTGTTCGACACTTATCTTTCACCTCAGGAGTATAAGGGAATCGATTTCCGTATCTCCCGCGAAAGCATGCGGATGACACGGTTGATGGACGGCAACGTGTCTCTGCAAACTTTCTTCCAGGCAGACTTGGGATATACACACAACAAAGTAGACAATAACAATACATTCTCCGGACTGGCCAACTGGAACTACGGCCTGCATTATAATTTTCCAATCACGGGCAATTTCAAACTGCTTGCCGGAGGAGTCGGCGACTTCAACGGTGGCTTTGTCTATAATCTGCGCAACGGAAACAACCCCGCCCAAGCACGTGCCTATATCAACCTTGCCGCATCGGGAATGGCTATTTGGGACTTGCGCATCAAGAACCGTCCCATCACACTACGCTATCAGGTAAATCTTCCTTTGGCAGGTATCATGTTCATGCCCAACTATGGACAGTCCTACTACGAGATATTTACGTTAGGACATTGGGACGGAGTAGTGAACTTCACCTCCCTGCACAACCAGCCCTCTCTGAGACAAATGCTGACCGCAGACTTTCCGGTGGGACGTGCCCGGATGCGTTTCGCTTACATATGGGACGCACAACAGTCCAAAGTAAATGAAATAAAGACACATACTTACTCGCATGTATTCATGGTGGGGTTCGTAAAGGAACTCTATCTGTTTCCTAACAAGAGAAAGTAAAAAGTGACAAGGTGATAAACGATAAGATGATAAGGATAATGTGCATGAAAAGAAGATATATTTTAATAATTTGGAGTATCCTACTCACGTTATTGCCCCTATTGAACGGATGTATTCGTGAGGAAGAGTTCGACAATACCCCACAAGGCAATTTCGAAGCCTTGTGGAAAATAATAGACGAACAGTACTGCTTCCTGGACTACAAGCAAATAGACTGGGATGCCATCCATGACAAGTACCAGCCACTCATTACCCCGGGAATGAGCTACGACGGTCTATTTGAAATATTAGGTAACATGCTTGCCGAGTTAAAAGACGGACATGTCAACTTGTACTCTTCTTCCAACATGGCGCGCTACTGGGACTGGTATCTGGATTATCCTCGTAACTTCAACGAAAGTATCATTGAAAAGTACCTGGGAAGAGACTACCGCATTGCTGGAGGCGCCAAATATACCATATTGGAGGACAACATAGGATATATCTATTACGGTGATTTCTCCAGCGGCATCGGAAACGGCAACCTGGATGAGATTCTGTTATACCTTTCCGCTTGTAACGGCCTGATTATCGACGTGCGCAACAATGGTGGCGGCAACCTGACAAACGCCACCCGAATGGCACAACGCTTCACGAATGAAAAAGTACTGACGGGATATATTCAGCACAAGACCGGCAAAGGCCATAGCGATTTTTCAGATCCGACTCCCATTTATGTGGAACCTTCCAACAGTATCCGCTGGCAAAAAAAGGTAATTGTCCTGACCAACCGTCATTCCTATAGTGCAACCAATGATTTTGTCAACTCCATGCGCTGTTTTCCCAATGTCACCCTGGTTGGTGACAAAACCGGCGGCGGGTCGGGCCTGCCATTCTCTTCGGAACTGCCCAACGGATGGGGGGTACGCTTTTCTGCCAGCCCGCACCTCGATGCCCAAAAACAGCATATCGAGTTCGGCATCGACCCGGACAAGAAAGTGGATATGAGCAAAGAAGATGAGAACAATGACTTGGACACCATCATTGAGGAAGCAAGAAAAATACTGAAAGTGACTTTCTAAAACGACTTTATCTACAAAACAATTTGCCAAAACGAAAATTCTTTCTATCTTTGCTCCCGCTAATCGGAATTATTCCGCGGATGTGGCGTAATTGGCAGCCGCGCCAGACTTAGGATCTGGTGCCGTGAGGCGTGTAGGTTCGAGTCCTATCATCCGCACAATCCCTATAATAAATTTCAAAAGACAAACAACTAAGAGGGGAGGATATTCATTAAGAAGCATCCTCCCTAACCGCTTCAAGTACCTTTTTTATCTCATCAAAACACAATATTTAGAATACTTATTGTATCTTTGCTTCCAAGAAACACTTCGATTAACCTGAAAAAATGAAACAAAATACGATAAGACCGATGCTTTTCAAGTATTGGGTAGTGTGCCTTCTATTGTTCATCCTCTTCATCCAGGCCAGGGCTTCTTCCTTCATGCCCGCCGTCACCAACTATCTTGCCAAAGACTATGAAGCCGGTTATCAGAACTGGGCATGTGCGCAAGGCAGCAACGGCGAAATGTATTTCGGCAACAGCCAGGGGCTCCTGGTATATGACGGTTATCGCTGGACTCTCCACAAAGTGCCGGGGAACCATATTGTCCGTTCGGTGTATGTGAAAGAAGACCGTATCTATGTGGGGGCATTCGAGGAATTCGGCTATTTCAAGTATTCGGAGGCAGGCACTCTCCGGTACCATTCTTTGAGCAAATTCCTGAAAAATTTCCCCATGGAGAACAACGAGATATGGAACATTGTAGAGCTGGACGGTCGCATCTACTTCCAGTCGTTCAGCGCCTGGTTCTCCTACGACGGGAAGATGGTACACGCTTTCCGCAACAGACAGCAACAGCCGCTCTACTTCTACACCCAAAACGGACATATCTACACACAGATGATTGATGAGGACTTCTATGAATTCGACGGCAAGGATTTCCTTCATCTCTTCCCCCGCAGCCAAGTGAACGATGACAATGTAGTGGCATTACTGCCCGACGGGGACGACAGCTTCCTGATGGTCACAGAGAATAACGGATTGTTCCGCTACAACGGTGACATCACCCCCTGGAAAACAGACATTGATGCAGAGCTGAAGAAACAGCGGGTGAACCGCGCCGTCATGACCAATGATTCCATATTCATGATAGGTACAGTCTTGAATGGCATATACGCCATCGACCGCAAAGGACATTGCCTCTGGCACTTCAATCTGGATAACCGTCTGGACAACAACACAGTCCTGGGCTTGTTCTGTGACAAAGATAACAACGTATGGGCAGCATTGGACGACGGCATCGCATACATCCACCACAACTCACCCGTCATGCTGCTGACTCCTGCCAACCATGAAACCAAACTGGGCATGGTGTACGACATAGCCCACCGGGGCGACTGTTTCTATCTGGCCACCAACCAGGGCTTGTACGAATACCACCAGGTTACCGAGAATCTGCGCCTGCTTCCCCATACTGAAGGACAGAACTGGTATGTGAAGGACATTGACGGGCAACTCTTTGCAGGCAACAATGCCCATACCTTATTAATAGGCGAAAAAGGGAATGTTTCCGTCATAAGCAATACCAACAGCAGTACGTGTCTGATAAAGTGCACCCTCTATGGCGAAGAGATACTGTTGGAATCATCCTACGCCAATTTGCGTATCTATAAAAAGAAGAACGGGCAATGGACCTTTTCGCATGTCATAGACGGCTTCATTGCACCGGTCATGCACTTGGAGGTGGACCAAAGCGGTGTCATCTGGGCTTCACACATGTATCAGGGAGTCTATAAAATAGTCTTGAGCGATGACTTGTCGGCTGTAAAAAGCGTACGGCACATCTCCCATTTAGGCTCGGAATATATCATCGGCCCTATCCAAGTAATGAAAATGCGAGGACGTATCGTCTTTTCCAGTCCCAACGGCTTCTATACCTATGACGACATCACCCGGCAGATTATCCCCTTCCAAAAGCTGAATGCCATTCTGCCTTACATCAGGAATGCTCATTCTGTGGTATCCGTCACGAACGACCGCTTCTGGCTGTCCGGTTCACATGAGTACGTATTGGTAGAGTACGCAGAAGGAGAGTACATCGTGAAGCAGCGCATCCTCATCGAACTGTTTGATTCTCCATGCATAGAGAACTACAACAATGTGTTCGTCGACAATGACGTTGTCTATTTTAATCTGAACAACGGAATCGCCAGTTACAGCAAAAACACAGACAGCCTCAGTCCTACTCTGGAGTCCGCCCTCTCACTGAGCTCGGTCACTGCTTCCTCTTCCGATAAAAAGGAGAAACGCCTGCCTCTGTCTGGAAATGTCGAACTGGAAAGCAATTACCGGGATTTGCTGTTCTCAGTAAGCCTGCCGCATTACAATAAATTGTCCGTACATTTCCATTATGTCCTGCAAGGAGGACAAGGCATGGCGCTGACATCGGACCTGAAAGAGCCCGAAATCCGCTACGGTAGCCTGGATTACGGAGAATACACATTCCAGGCAGAAGCCTATAATGATTTGGGACAGAAAATCGGTGAGGTGGAATATCATTTTGCCATAGCCCGCCCTTTCTACCTCTCCTATTATGCCTTTGCGCTCTATCTCATAGTTCTCACAGCGCTTGTCTACTTTTTCTCCAAGTGGCGCGCCAACCGTGCCATGGAAAAGAAACGGAAGGAGTATGAGGCAGAGCAGGTGCAGCAGAACATCAAGATGCGCGAGCAGGAGCATCTGATAACTCTGCAGCAACAGCAATTGCTGGAAGCCGAGTTGTCGGCAAAGAGTAAAGACCTTGCCAGCATGGCACTGGGTGTATTTGCCAAGAACGAGGTCCTGGAGAAACTTCGTACTGTCGTACAAGAGTCCCTGGTGAAAGGGCAATATGGACGCAAGAACCTCGAATCTCTGCTGAAGCTCATCAACGAAAACATCGAGACACAGGAATTTTGGGATGTATTCCAGAACAATTTCGACCTGATTCATGAGAAATTCTTCCGTAATTTGCGCGAACGTTATCCCAGTCTTACCGCTACCGACCTCCGTTTTTGTGCGCTGCTGCGCCTGAATCTTTCTACGAAAGACATTGCGCAAATGACCAACCTCACTATCCGGGGAGTAGAGGCAGCACGCTACCGTTTGCGCAAGAAACTGGATATCCCCGACGGAACGGGATTAGTGGATTTTCTCATCGACTTGAAATAAAGCGGCTACAAATCATTCAATCATAATAAACTGATTATTAGAAACAAGTAACACGAAAACGTAGTAAAACGGTACCCATTTTTACCCTAAACGTATTATCGTGGTAGTGATTTTTTTTGCCTTACTTACCGTAATTACTTCCTTTGCCGGCAGAATTATTAACTCTTAAATTTAGTTTATGAGAAGGCAAACTTTATTTCTTCTATTCATGATTTTGTTCTCATTGCCACTGACAGTTTTGGCACAAGGAACAAAGACAGTTAAAGGAACTGTTGTTGATCAGAACAACGAACCGATTATTGGAGCCACGGTTGTAGTAAAAGGCTCTACTATTGGAGCAGCTACCGACCTCGACGGTAACTATGTACTGAACGGCGTCCCCGAAGACGCAACTCTCGTATTCAACTATTTGGGCATGTTGCCGCAGGAAATAAGCGCTGCGGGACAATCCGTCATTAATGTAAAGCTACGTGAAGATGCACAACTACTGGAAGAAGTTGTTGTTATCGGTTACGGTTCGGCCAAGGCGAAAGACCTGACGGCCCCGATTGACGTTGTCAAAGAGAAAGAACTTATCAATGTTCCTACCTCCTCCCCGATGGCAGCATTGCAGGGAAAGGTACCGGGTGTTAACATCATCAATTCGGGAACGCCGGGCGAAGGTCCTAAAGTGACCATCCGTGGTATGGGTTCCTTCGGTGACACCTCTCCTCTCTATGTAGTGGACGGAATGTTCTACGACAACATCAACTTCCTGAACAATTCCGACATTCAAGACATGACCATCTTGAAAGACGCATCCGCATCTGCCATCTACGGTGTACGCGCCGCCAACGGTGTTGTAATCATCACCACCAAGAAAGGAAGCCGCAACCAGGATGCCAAGATTACCTATAACGGTTATGTAGGTATTCAGAAAGCCACCAACCTGCTGGAGATGTGTAACTCTCACGAGTATGCCACCATGATGTTGGAAGCCAACCCGGAAGCTTACCGGTCGATTTTCGAAAAGTCAGTAGCCGAATTCGGAGGCAATATGGAAAACCTGCAATTCAATGCCGATACCAACTGGTATGACGAACTGTTGCGCACAGCCATGATGACCAATCACAGCTTGAATATCTCCGGTGGTACGGAAAAAGCGACCTACTCTGCCGGCATGAGCTATCTGGCACAAGACGGTATCATGGACGTGGAAAACTACTACCGCCGCTTGAACTTCCGTGCCGCCCTTGACTACGAAGCCCGCAAATGGCTGAAAGTAGGCTTCAACGGCGTATTCAGCAACTCGCAGCAGCAGCTTCCCAAGAATGCCGCATGGCAACAGGCATACAACACACCGTCTATCATCCCGGTGTATGATGACCGCCGCGACGATGCCGTGTTCCCTAAGAAGTACACATCGCCCGAGCAGGTGGGCTTGACCAACAACTTCAACAATCCGGTAGCCACTGCCAACTATTACGACAACCGGAACGAGACCTACCAAGTGCTGACCAACTTCTATGCACAGCTCAACCTCATCCCCGACAAGCTGAATATACGCAGTAGCTACAGCTACGACTACTCAATGATTCGCGGTTCTGAGTTCACTCCTACCTACTATGTAGGCACCAACCAGAAGAAAGAGGTTACCGAACTCACTAAAAAGAACACTAACTACTACAAATATATATGGGACAACGTGGCCACTTATACTGACAAGTGGGGCAAACACTCCTTTACCGGTATGCTGGGTGCATCCATGCGTCAAGAGCAATACCGCCTGCTCGAAGGTACCGCCACCAACGTGCCCGAAGGTGAGGACGTGTGGAAATACATCGCACTGGGCAACAAGGAAGGCGCTACGGTGAAAGACGACGGCTGGAAATACCGCGGTCTCTCCTATTTCACCCGACTGAATTACAACTACAACGACAAGTACATGTTGATGTTCACCTTCCGTGCCGACGGCTCGTCCAAGTACAACGACAAATGGGGCTACTTCCCCTCCATCGGTGCCGCATGGGTCATCTCCCAAGAACCGTTTATGAAGAACCAGAATATCTTCGACTACATGAAGCTGCGTGCCAGCTGGGGTAAGCTGGGTAACGACAAGATTGCTGCCAGTGCAGGCTTCGCAAGCATACAGAACGTACAGTCCGTATTCGGTCCCAATACCGCCATCGACGGATTCATCAACACCACCAACTTCAGCTGGCTGGGTTGGGAAGTAGTGAACGAAACCAACGTGGGCGTCAACTTCAGTACACTGAAGAACCGCTTGAACGCCGACATCGACTGGTACTACCGTCTGACTGACAACGCCGTGATTTCACCCAAGCTCCCGATGAGTGGCGAGCTGCTGGCCGGCAACAACGGACAGATTCTGAATACCGGTATCGACCTCTCCTTGAACTGGAACGACAAGATTGGCCAGGACTTCAATTACAACATCGGCGTCAATCTCTCTTATCTGCATAACGAAGTGAAAAGCCTAAAAGGAAACATGAAAATCATCAAAGGCGGAAAGACCGTGAATATGGTGGGCGAGACGATGAACTCATTCTATGGCTACAAGGTCATCGGCATCTACCAGACTCCTGAACAATGTGCTGCCGACCCCATCGCCGTGGCCAACGGACTGGAACCCGGCGACTTCATCTACGAGGACGGGAACGGCGACCATGTGATAGACGGAAACGACAAGCAGGTGTTGGGCTCATACGTGCCCAGCTTTACTTATGGCTTCAATGCCGGATTCTCTTATAAGAACTTCGACTTCAGCCTCACTACCTACGGACAAGCAGGCGGCGAACTGTGGAACCGTAAGCGTGCCCTGCGCTATGCAGCCGACTACTATAACTTTGACCGTGCACAGTATGAGAACCGCTGGACGGGTGCAGGCTCTACCAACGAACATCCGTCGGCCAAGGCTCTTCTCAAAACCTGGAACAAATCAGACAGTAACAACGCTTCCTATTTCGTAGAAAGCTCCGATTACTTCCGCATCCAGAACATCACGCTGGGCTACTCGTTCAAGAACTTGAAGATAGGCAGCTACGTGATGCCGGGACTCCGCCTCTCATTGACGGCCGACCGCCCCTTCACTACCTTCAAGGCCAACAGCTTCACACCTGAAGTGTCGGATGCCGAAGGTTGGGATACCGAAGTATACCCTCTGACTTCAACCTATACTTTCGGAGTGCAAATAGATTTCTAAACCCTAAAACGTAAAACAATGAAATTCTTAAAGAAAACATTCGCATATATACTTCCGGCCATGATGGTACTGGGAGGAGCTACCGCTTGCACCGATTTCATAGAAATCGATCCGGAGAACAAAGTTCCCGAACAAGGCGTGGACTTTACCAACAAGAACAATATGTACCAACCCGTAGTGGGTGCCTACTCCAAAGTACGCACACAGGGCATGCACTGGTGCAACGCGCTATTGATGTTCACCCGCGACGGTGACGTGTGGTCGGGCCGTACCGATGACCAGGGCGATGCCGTGGCCTTCGGACGCAAGTTCAACTACAACAACTCATTCTGGGCACTGAACCAGGTATGGATGAACTTCTACGACATCATCCGCATCACCAATGCCGCCCTGCAAAGCCTCGACGGTTATGCCGAATATCTTGCTGCAGGAAGCGAAGATTACAAAACCTACGAATCCTATTGCGGCGAAGTACGTACCATCCGTGCATGGGCCTACTATTGTCTGGTGACCAATTTCGGTCCCACCGTCATCTACCGTGACAACCTGCAGACCGATTTTCGCCGTTCTACCGTAGAGGCCGTATATAATTATATGCTGGAAGATTTGAACTACGCCATCGACAAACTGCCCCGCATGCGTCCCAACCAGATGGAACACAAGGGAGCCGTGACAGCCTTCACCGCCCAAGCATTGGCCGCCCGCATCTATCTGCTGAAAGGAGACTATGCACAAGTGGAGACACTGACCGATGACATCATCAAGAACGGTGGATTCCGTCTCTACGACGACTTCTACCAGCTGTTCAAAATTCCCGGAAAGTTGTGTGACGAATCTTTGTTCGAATGCCAGGTAACAGACTACGGCAATGGTTCCGGCGATTACCTGGGCGTAGACCAATGGTTCAATTTCCAGGGTCCGAACATGGCAGAGAGGTATGATGAAGTAGTGAACGCAGACGGTACCATCAGCTACAAGCAAGCCGAAGGCACCAAGTCCATAGGCGGCTGGAATTTCATAGGCTATGAACCCGAGTTCGTGGCATGGGCCGAAGCCCGTGGCGAAGGTGTGCGTGCCGAAACTTCTTTCCTGAAAGCCCTGAGCAAGACGCGCGAGGGTTGGCAGGTAGGTCCCACATCGGCCACCAAGACCGACTGTTGGAACGGCAAAGGTTACCTTCCCTACAATCAGATGACTCTTCCACGTACAACCTACGGAGCCAACAACAATGTGCGTATCATCCGCTATGCCGAAGTACTGCTGATGAACTCCGAAGCCAAAGTCAGACTGGGCAAGGATGGAGACGCAGGCTACAACGAAGTGCGCCGGCGTGCAGGCATGAGCACCAAAACCGGTGTTACCCTGAAAGACGTGATGGACGAACGCCGGATGGAACTTTGCGGCGAATGGTGTGCCCGTTATGTGGACTTGGTGCGTACCGGCGATGCCGCCACCGTACTCGGTCCCAAAGGATGGACAGCAGAAAAGACTTATTGGCCCATACCGGCCAACCAGTTGGACGACCTTCCTGATTTGAAGCTGGAACCCATTGACGGAATTGCCGAATAAATCCGTTCCAATATGGTAAAAAGATTCCTAATCAGTTGTGGAATAGCCTTTGCCGCTCTGGCGACAAAGGCAACCCCTGACGATTCCATCAAAGTGGTGAAGGGGCAAGTCAGTGACTATTACATCACTGTAACCCAAGACCGTATCGTAAAAGGACACGTACTGGACACCAACCGCCAGCCACTCGCAGGCGCCACAGTCATGTTCTTCGCAAGTCCCATGCACAATACCACTGCCCACGACGGCAGCTTTGCCATCAAAGGAGCGAAGAACGACGTGCACCTGTATGTCTACTATCCCGGGAAAAAGATAGTGAACAGAATCCTGGCACTGGATGAAACCGATATTGAGGTAGTGATGGAAAAAGAGGTACACAAGGCAACCGCAATCTGCCGCCCCGCCCAGGCGACCCGGTGGTATGACCCACAGGCGCCTCTGTCGCGCACCTTCTGCAATCCGATGAACATCAGTTACAACTTCGAGCCTTTCAACAACAATGTGCGTCCCAACGGTTCGTTCCGTTCCTCTGCCGACCCGATGGCTGTGGAATACAAAGGAGAATATTTTCTGTTCTCCACCAACCAGGGCGGTTTTCATTATTCCAAGAACCTGGTGGATTGGGATTTCGTTCCTGCCAGCTTCCAGCGCAAGCCTACGGACGATGACCAGTGTGCGCCGGCCGCCTATGTAAGCGGCGACACGCTGTTCTATACCGGCTCCACCTACGAAGGTCTGGCCGTGTGGTACAGCACGCATCCCAAAACGGGACGTTTCAAACGTGCCATCGAAAAGAATGTGCTTCCCACATGG
>ERZ1504511.386-NODE-386-length-15128-cov-4.592649_pt1 | contig 15128 bp, 8 predicted proteins | sample MGYA00571821_ERZ1504511 | MGnify/ENA primary metagenome ERZ1504511 (study PRJEB39906, sample SAMEA3182102) | gut metagenome | biome: human; feature: gut; material: Stool; isolation source: human stools | place: Canada | collected 2013-02-18 ... | reverse complement strand
TCGGGGTTATTTCGCCGCTCAAGAGTCCATAGCGGACTTTCGAATCAATTACTGAGTTTGTCGATGTACTCCACGGTAACGTATTTGCGGTATTTTCCGCTTTCGGAGTCCCCTTTGGGAGTCTGCGGGCGAGACTCGGGGTTATTTCGCCGCTCAAGAGTCCATAGCGGACGTTCGAATCAATTACTGAATTTGTCGATGTACTCCACGGTAACGTATTTGCGGCATTTTCCGCTTTCGGAGTCCCCGCAAAGATTACGTGCGATTCTTTAGAGTAAGGATAGAGGAGAAACAGTTCCTTTGCGACGCAGTAGGTAGCGGAGGATAAAAATGAGAAAAAGAGCCACGGAGAACGTTCGCATTCTCCGTGGCTCCTTATTTTGACAGCGACTGTGGGAAGCCGCTTTACTTTGTGCGGCCTACTAGTATGCCGCCCACGATGGTGTCGTTCAGTGCCATGTGAAGCCGCTTTACTTTGTGCGGCCCACCAGGCGGTCGGCGAAGTCCCTTAGAATCTCAAAGGATTCGCCCTTGCAGATCTCCGAAACGCAGGCCAGAGCCCGGTCGGTCAGTTCCACTATGGCCTTCTTGGCATCCTCACCGACTTTCAGGGTGTCGTAGATCGCCTTGACGCGGCTGATCTTGGCAGCCTTCTCCTCCTCGGACTCCGCCCTGGCGGACATAGCCTCCATCAGTTCCTCCCTTAGAGCCGCGTCCGCCTTCTCGAAGGCCCTCACGGTCAGCCAGCTCTTCTTCTCGTTGAGAATGTCGCCGCCGATCGGCTTTCCGAACACCTTCACGTCACCGTAGGCATCCAGATAGTCATCGGCCACCTGGAAGGCAAGACCAAGGTTGTAGCCGTAGTCGTAGAGGCAGTCGCAGTCTTTCCGGGGGGCCTCGGCGATGATCGCGCCCATCTTGGCGGCGCAGGCGATCAGGACACTCGTCTTCAGGCCGATCATCTTCATGTAGTCCGCCATCGGGACGGTCCGCATCCGCTCGAAATCCATGTCGTACTGCTGTCCCTCACACACTTCGGAAGCCGTCTTCGAGAACAGCCTCAGGACCTCGCCGACAACGCCGCGCGGCGCTCGGGCCATACGGGCATAGCTGTCGATGCACATCACGTCACCCGAGAGGATCGCCGTGTCCGAGTCCCACTTCTTCCAGACTGTGTCCACCCCCCTTCGCAGCGGAGAGCGGTCCATGATGTCGTCGTGGATCAGCGTGAAACTGTGGAAAACCTCGATGCCAGCCGCCGGCTCCAGAATCTGCGGACCGAGCTCGTCCTTGTACAATGAATATGCTATGAGACAGAGGGTTGGACGGATCCGCTTTCCTCCGATGGCTATCATATACCTGAGCGGGTCGTAAAGCCCGGACGGTTCCTGCGTGAACTGAATGTTTCTGAATAGATCCTTGACAGCGATGTCGATTTGTTCCTGTGTCAGCATTGTGATTTGTCTTTATGAAATAGAAGTTAGTAATCATTAAAAAATAACTTGAACAATTTGTATATCTTTATGGTCTATATTTCTTTTCTCATCAGTCATGTGCCACCGGCACACTCCTTCTTCCAAAAGAAATCTATCCTCATAAATCTGACACAAAATTTAGTTCAACTTATTTTTTAAAGCTTACTTAATTATTGACCGGCCTGATCACGAAGGTGAACGCCCTCTCGGCGGCAGGAATCATGTACTGAGACAACGGGAGGGTTCCCCAGGAGTTGATGCCGCCCACTCCCATCTGCACAAGGTCGAAATTGACGTAGGTGGTACCGTTGGCGCGGTCGTTCTCATGAGCCTTGGCCTTGAGGTTGAGCGAGTGGCGCGGCGCGCCGTTCTGGGTGTTGGTCTTGTTGGCGCGATCCGGAGTACCGTTCTCCATGCAGTCCAGATCCCTCATCGAGAACGGAAGCGCGGAGGCCGAGAACCTCTCGTCAGCGGTGATCTCAAGGCCTGTGCCATTGGAGTCAAGGAGACGGAAATACCTCAGGCCGGTCTTCGTTCCGGACTCCTGGGAGCGGACATAGCCGTAGTGGTACTGCTCGTTGACGCTCTGCGTGTAGTGTCCGACGATGGCTCCGGAATTCCTGTCACTGTAGTTCTCCCACGGACCCTTGCCGTAGAAATCAACGGTGGAGAAGCGTCCCGGCATCGCAAGCTTCATACCGAAGCGCATAAGCGCCGGAGCCTTGGCAAGACCGCCGCCGTCCCTCATCCTCTCGGTGGCCCTGACGGCCCCGTCAGGGAATATCTCGTAGGACATCTCGACGATGGCGGCACCGCCGGCGACAGGTTCATACTCAGCGGTCAAGGACATCGCCGCATCACTGCCGGCAGGTCTGCCGACCTTCAATGACTTAAGATTGAAGGTAAGGTAGCGCCAGGTTCTGTACAACTCATGGATCCTACCGGCACCCATGTCGTTCTCGATCGGCGCGCGTGCGAACTCCGGAGTCAGAGGCTCGGAAATCATCCGGACACCATCCACGGTGTAGTCCGTCAGGAAACCGGTAGCCTTGTCGAATGTCGCCGTCCAGTCGGACACGCGGTCCGCCGCGGTACCGGCGAAAGCGAAGGAGCCGGAGAACACGTAGGCACCGGCAGTCTCGGCGAGGTTCAGTCCGCCGGCAGCGGCCGAGCCGGCCTTGAACGCGGCGGCGGCCTTCTCCCTCAACGGGATCTGGTCATAGGCCACCTCCGAACAGGCAGGAAGAAGCCCGTCGGGGGTCTTGAGGACATAAGACACATTAAGGAATATGTCAGCGTCCGCCTCAGGCAGTTCCCTGAAGCCAAGATCCACCGTGGCGGTCGCCTGCGGAGCGACATCAAGGCTCTCCACGACTCCCGAAGAGACGGCAATGCCGTCAACGGTGATGTCCCACAGCATCCTGTACTGGCTCAAATCCTTGAAGAAATGCTCGTTATAGACGTTCACCCGACCCTGTCCGGCAAGGGATGTAAGAATATTTCTGTGCTGGTAGCGGACCTCATAGGCGTGAGGATGGAGGGTTCTGTCCGCGGCGATCACGCCGTTGCAGTTGAACGAGCCGTCCGAAGGGTCATATTCATTGAAATCACCTCCGAAGGCGAAGATGTGGTCGGTGCCGCCTTCCTTTGACGGCCAGCGGATCGCCTGGTCCACGAAGTCCCAGATGAAGCCGCCCTGATAGGTAGGGTACTTGCGGATGATGTCCCAATACTCCTTGAAATTGCCCATCGAGTTACCCATCGCATGGGCATATTCACACTGGATGAGCGGCTTGCCCGGATTGCTCTTGACTGTTTCCTCGCAGCGCTGAGGCGACCAGTACATCGGGCAGATGATGTCGAACAGCAGTCCGTCGCCGTCGGCCCTTTCGTACTGCACCGGCCTGGAAGGATCGTTCTCCTTCATCCAGTTGTAGCCGGCGATGAAGTTGTCACCGAAGCCGGCCTCGTTGCCCAGACTCCAGATGATGACTGACGGATGGTTGAAATCCCTGCGCAGCATCCTCTGGTCACGGCTCAGATGGGCGGCCTTGAAATCCGCCCTCGCGGCGAGGGTCTCCTCACCGTAGCCCATTCCGTGCGACTCGATGTTGCCCTCGTCCACCACGTAGAGCCCGTACTTGTCGCAGAGGGCGTACCAACGAGGGTCATCCGGGTAGTGACAGGTGCGCACCGCGTTCATATTCAGTTCCTTCATGATGCGGATGTCGCGGATCATGTCCTCTTCGGAGACGACGTAGCCCTTGTCGGCGCTCACCTCGTGGCGGTTGGCGCCTTTGATGAGGATCGGCTGCCCGTTGACCAGAAGCTGGCTGTTCCGGATCTCGACGGTACGGAATCCGAAGTCAACGGACGCGCTCTCAACCACGTCCCTCTTGTCGAAGGCGGTCACCTTCAACGTGTAGAGGTTAGGGATCTCGGCGCTCCAGAGAGCCGGATTCTGAACGACTCCGGACAGGGTGGCATGGCCTTTGACAGGCGTGGCGTCGCGGTAGGCGACCTGGTTGCCGTCCTTGTCGATCACCGCCACGTGCAGACTTCTGACACCTTTTGTGACCTTGGCCTTGACCGTGAAGTCCCCGTCCATACCGGCGACGATGTTCACGTCCTCAATGCGTTCTTTCTCACGGGTGTAGACATAGACCCCACGGGCTATACCGCTCAGCCTCCAGAAATCCTGATCCTCCAGGTAGGAGCCGTCGCACCAGCGGAACACCTCCAGGGCGATGAGGTTCTCCCCGGCCTTGACGTATCTGGTGATGTCGAAGCGGGCCTCCAGCTTGCTGTCCTCGCTGTAGCCGACCATCTTTCCGTTGACCCAGACACGGACGTTGGAGGTTGCCGAGCCGATGCAGAGGCAGATCTGCTTCCCGATCCAGGACTTGTCCACATCGAACAAGCGGCGGTACTGGCCGACATAGTTGTGTTCGGTCGGAGGATAAGGAGGGTTGTTGCCGTAGTGTCCCCTCCAGGCATAGCCGACGTTAAGGTAGAGAGGGTCATTGTACCCGTTGAGTTCCCACATTCCTGGGACTGGGATGGTCCCCCAGCCGGAATCGTCGTAGCCGACCGCCTCGAAGCCTTTTTCGCGTCCCTCAATGGCCTCGTTCCATTTGAACTTCCAGACACCGTTGAGAGTCAATGTCTTCTGCTGGTCCGTGACAAACGTGGCGGCCATAGGCAGCCGGTTCTCCTCGAACACGCCCGGATCCTGCCAAGGCTCCATCTTGTCGTTTTTCTCCGCCAAAAGCGGGGCTGCGGCAAACACTGCCGCAAGAATCAGTAGTGACTTTTTCATATTCATAAAAATAATGGTCATTAATTTCTTATGTACTGGCGCTTCGAGCGGTCGCAGTGTCAGCCGCCTCACCTGGCCTTCCGAAGAATCACTTCCGAAGCAGCGTCACCGTCCCGTCCATAGTTGAAGCGAGGATGTAGACGCTACCCTTCTCGCTCCAGACCTTCATCGGATTCACAAGCGCGATGGAAACCTTCCGCACCCAAAGGCGGCTCCCGTCCACGGCGCTGAAACCGATGATGTTGCCCTTGTCCGTCGGCATGATCACCTCATCGCCGATGCGTTCGATCGGTGTCGGAGAGATCTCGTAGCCCGCCCCCGTCTGAGTCTGCCAATTCACACCAAGAGTCGCAGCATCCACGGAAGTGATTGTGTGCCACATGGATTTGCAATAAACCGTCTTCCCGTCCGGGGAAACTCCCACAGCCTCGCGGGCCGACTTATCATAATGCCTCAACTCATTTCCGGTCGCGGCATCAAGCGCGTAAAGCCTCCTGTCCGGAACGGCGATGAAAATCTTCCCCTCTGCCTTGACCGGCCACACGGCTGCCGGCGAATACATCCTCGAAGGCTTCTCGCACTTCCATTCCCATTGAAGCGCCCCTGTCTGAGGATCAAGCGAATAAAGCCTGTTCCCCCAGCTGCCGAACACCACCTGCTCCTTGTCGACAAACGCGCGGCACTCCACGAAACCCTGCACGTCTGAATATGTCCACACAGCCTTCCCGTTCTTCAGGTCAATCGCCCTGAAGCAGCCGTCCGAAGCGCCGACATAAACCTTGCCATTGAATATGACAGGACTTCCCAGCACGGACTTTCCAGCGGCATATTTCCAGATCGTCTTTCCGTTCCTGGCGTTAAGAGCGTAGACGTTGCCGTCGGTGCAGCCGAAGACAAGGTACTTGCCCTGCACAGCAGGTGTGGAAAAGATCTTGCCCGGGAACCTCTTCGACCATATTCGTCCACCATCCTTGACGCTGATGCAGCGAACATAGCCGGAAGCGGTTGTGTACCAAGCTTTTCCCTTGCTCATGGCGAAGCCGGCGACAATGTTGCTGTCGTCCTTCAGCCTCCAGACCTCGCTCACCGGACTGTCGTTGTTGACATCGTAGCGCATCCAAGGGTAGCTCGCCGGCAGGCCGTCCGCGTCATAGGTAACGGTGTCCCGGACCTCGGCGAGCCTTCTGGTGTACCAAGGTTCGAGCTGGACAGTGGTGGAACCGTAAAGTCTTCTCTCAGAGATGGTGACGCTGTCGTTCTGGATCTTCACCACGTTGTAGCCCGGCTGTTTACCAGCCGTCAGTGTCGAGCGGTTCAGCGCCCCCGGGATGCCGTCATAGTTCAGCGACACATTGCTGTGCCAGTGGCCGCCGAGTTCGAAACGGGTGCCTATCCGCTTGAGTTCCCGTGTCACATCGAAGTAGTTCAGCACCGAGGTGTCCTGCGGATAGTGGTTCACAAACACCGTCTTCACTCCAGGCTTGAGTCCTTTCAGCCATTCCATGCTCTCCTGGGGGATCAGCGCCGGCGCCATCCTCATGTCCGGCCCGCAGTTGCAGCCGATGAAGCGCCATCCCTTGCTCTCAAACTCGAAATTCTCGTATCCGAACACCTTGAGGAACGTGTTGCATCCGCTCTCCGACCACTTCGCGTCGTGGTTGCCCGCCACGACATAGTACTTGTACCGCAGCGAGTCGAGGATCTGCTTCACCGCCGTGATCTCCTCATCGGTTCCAAAGTCCGTAAGGTCGCCGCCGACCAGCACGAAATCAAGGTTGTCAAGCGTGTTGACATCCTTGACGCACCGGCTAAGATCCCTGACCGCACCACTCCCCTCGGAGTAGTGCGTGTCGGAGAGAAAGGCGAACCTGACCGTGTTCTCCTGCGCGGCAAGCCCCGCCGCCGAAACCAGCGCGGCGGCAGCAGCCATCAATAACTTTCCAATGTTCATAAACAGTTTCATTTTTTCCTTTATCAGCTAATCCGCGCGTCAACCTGCCAACTTCCGTGCGACTTCGCGCTTGCGGACCGAGCTTTAAAGCTCGGTCACAAAGTGATGCCTGCCGGGGAGAAGAGGCTTAGGAGTGCGGGAAGAGTCAGGACCCGGGACGTAGGCGGTCGCGGTGGTGCCGGCAGGGATCTCCACGGTCCACTCGAACTTTGAGCCGGAGCGCTTCCAGTTGCTGACGATCTTTCCGTGCGGAGAGTCGTACGAGCAGTTCACCCAGTCAAGACCGTCGATAGGGTACGGCATCAGTTCAATCGACTTGTAGCCAGGCTCGGCAGGACGGATGCCGCCAAGATACTCATAGTACCAGGTCACGAGGTCGCCCAGAAGCATGACATGGTTGCCGGAGTTCATCGCAGGATCGGCGGTGTTGCCGTTCCAAAGCTCCCAAATTGTGGTCGCGCCGTTCTTCGCCATGTAGCCCCAGCTCGGATAGGTCTCGTTGGTAGCTATCCTCAAAGCGAGGTCAGGTCTTCCGAACTCGGTCAGGGTACGCATCAGCACCATCATACCGACGACACCGCAGCTCACGTGGCCGTCACAATCCACCTCGGTCTTGCGCACGATGTGATTGAACACATCCCCCTCGCGGCCGGCAGGAACCATCCCGAAATAGAGCGGAAGCAGGTTGGCTGTCACCGTGTTGTTGCCGTAGAAGCCTTCCTTCTCATCGAAGTACTTGGCGTTGAACGCGTCACGGGCCGCATCGGCATATTCATTGAACATCTCCACGTCCTCCGGATGTCCGGCCACGGGTGCGAATCCGGCCATCTTGCGGAGAAGGAAGTAGTAGAACGGCGTGGCGATGAGAGGAGCCGCTGTCTTTCTCGCAGGGTCTTGTGAATGAATAAGTTCGAGCGACTCCGGCGGCATGCACCAGTCACCGTAGGTGTCCTTCGCGATCACGCCGTCCTTGAGGTACTTCGCCCTCATATATTCAAGCCACTTCTTCATCGCCCCGTAGTGATCCTTGATCGGCTGGTCATCGCCGAAACGGCGGTAGACCATGTCGGCTCCGGTGACGAACGCGCCAGGCCAGGTGAAGTTGTCGTTATAGAGGGTCCAGTAGCAAGGGCAGACATCCGGAATGCTGCCGGCCTCGTTCTGCGCGTCTTGGATGTCAGTGAGCCACTTGGAGTAGAGGGCGTGGTTGTCGAACATGTAGGACTCGCCGTAGCATCCCATCGTGCGGTCGCCCAGCCAGCCGAGCCTCTCGTCTCTCTGAGGGCAGTCGGTAGGCATGCCGCGGTAGTTGCCGCGCACTCCCCAGAAAGCGTTGTGATAGATCTGGTTGATGACGGCGTCCGAGGTCTCGAAACTGCCGGTAACCGCCATCTTGTCGTACATCACCTGCCCCTCGAAGTCGCTGAGCTTCGGCTCGTTCCTAAGCCCTTTGACCTCCACGAAACGGAATCCGTGGTAGACATACTTCGGATGCCAGACAACCGGCTTGCCGTCTTTCGCCACATAAGTGTCCAGAACCTTGGCTGTGCGGATGTTGGCGAGGTAGAGCGTGCCGTCGCCGTTCAGGATTTCGGCGAATTTCATCGTCAGGGTGTCGCCTCTCTGGAGCCCTCTGGCCTTGATCTGAAGGCGGCCCACCATGTTCTGTCCCATGTCAAGGATGTAGCCGTGGTCTGTCTTGGTGATGGAGACCGGCCTCACGATGTCCTGCACCGCGATGTTAGGATTCGGCTGGAGAACCAGTTTCCCGCCCGGAGCGCTCATAAGGGAAGCGGACTGCCAGGAGGAGTCATCGTAGCCGGCCTTCGTCCAGCCTGTCAGTTCCTTACGGGCATCGTAAGTCTCTCCGTCGAACTCGTTGTTGGCTCTGATCGGGCCCTCGCAGCTGATCTTCCAGCTCTCGTCGCTGACCACGGTCGCCGTGCGTCCGTCAGCATAGACGATGTCCAGCTGAAGCCAGAGACGAGGAACGCCGAAGCCTCTCATGCCCGGCTCCCTCATGGCGGTGAAACGTCCGCAGCCAAGGCTGACGGCCAGTGCGTTCTGGCCTTTCCGAAGAGCGGACTTCACATCGAACTCATTGAAATAGACCCTTTTCCTGTAGTCGGAGACTGTCGGGGAAAGCTCCTGGTCACAGGTAATATGCCGCCCGTTGATCCAGGCGTCGTAGACACCGAGACCGCTGATGCGAAGGGTCGCCGTCCTCACCTTGCCATCCAGTCTGACCTCCTTACGAAGGTAACGGGCAGGAAGAACCGTGTTTCCCTGAAGGACATCGCCTTCGTAGTCACATCCGATCCATTTTCCGCCATATTCAGCGGCGGAAAGGGTCAGCGCGGCGACAAGAGCCGCAATAGTTGTTAAAATTCTTCTTATCATACAATTAAAAATTAGTGTTGTTTGTCAAAAAAATCGTTCTGTAATCCCGTTAACGGCCAAACAAGAGCTCCAGGTCGCGCTCAATGGCAGGTCCGGCCACTTTCTCCGGCACGAACGACCAGTGGCCGATGACTGCCGGATCACCTATGACAGCGGGATCTATCACGCGGTTCTTCCTGAGATAGTCATACAGGATCTCGCGGATCTCAGGATAGTACTCGACGGTTCTCTCCGAGATTGTGTCCGTGTCGATCCCGGCCTCGGCCAAAAGCCCGCCGCCACCGTTGGCGCGGTAGGATGTCATCGCCACATTGTAGGTCTCCCCGAAGTTGAAAGGCCTGCCGTCAGCCATCGTGGTGATCACGATCCTGGAGCCGTAAGGCTTGGTGACATCGACGGTGTAGTTGATTCCGGCGGCGGAATCGAAGTTGTAGGCCCTTTCCGCGAACGACCATCCTGTACGGCCGTTTCGCGGATCATCTCTCCGGACGATGTTCAGCACATGGTCGGCCGGCCTGGATGCCGTGACGATCCAGCGGTTGTAGGAGGCCTCAAGATAGTCCTTGATCTCCTTGCCGCTCATCGTGACCACACAGAGCTGGTTCTCATACGGATAGATGGTGAACAGATCATTGTAGACCAGCGTTCCCGCCTTGACGGTACCGTCGTAGGTCAACGGAGCCGCGATCGAGACCTGAGCCGGCGGACAGCCAAGACAAAGCGTGTGGACAAGGTTGACATAGTCACACATCCCTTTGTAGGCGTCGCGGGTACGCATCTCCACCTTCAGCTCACCCACTTCCCGGGTCGTGAACTCCCGGACAGCCTGATAGTCCCCGTGGAACCTGGCCTCCATCTCCGCATCGACACGGTGCGGATCGACAGGTATCAGTTCCGTGGAGACGGCGCGCCTGACAACCTGACCGTCGTCAACGGTCAAGCGCAAGGTTCCGTGACCGACAAATCGGCTGTGGCTTCCGGAGTTGATCAGCCCGATGCTGTCATTGCAGGCCACGAATGGCCTATGGTCGTGCGAGCAGACCACGAAATCCACTCCCCGGAGGCTCTTGAACAGATCCATGCCCTGACTCTCAAGCATGGAGCCGTCCCCCGCCCCTGTCCCGGAATGGACGGCCACGATCACGACATCAGGCCTCTCCCTGGCGGCCACCTTGTCCACATCCTCCTGCACCAAAGGCACAAGGCTCTCGAACGTCATTCCGCTCCAGAGTCTCTCCGACAGCCAGTTCTTCATGTTGGCGTTCGTGAAGCCGAGGACGGCGACCTTCAGACCCCCTTTCCTGAACACCTTGTAAAGAGGGAAATAGGGCTTGCCGTTATCGTTGCGGACAGCGTTGCCCGCCAGAAACGGGATCCCGTGAGACTCCAGTTCCCGCGCCACACGGTCGTAGACCCTGTGTCCCGTCTCTATGTCGTGGTTGCCGACGGTCACCGCATCGTAGCCCATGTAGGAGGCTATCCGAGGATAGATGTGCGGAGAGAGCGTGTCCACATAGTTGAAGTAATAGGCCGCATTGTCTCCCTGAAGGATGTCGCCGGCGTCGACGAAGACCACATTGTCAGCCCCGGCGACGGCGCGGACACTGTCCACGACCGTTTTCACGGCACAGAGCGACGGCCTCACCCCGTCCCCGACATAGGTGGAATCGAAATAGGTTCCATGCACGTCATTGGTGGTGAGAAGCTGGATGACATAGTCCCCGTCCCTTGGACCGGAATGGCACCCCGCCATCAAGAAGCCGACGGCGGCAGCTATAGCGACAAACGAAAAAGCTCTTTTCATACCTTATAAATATATCTCAAAATTCCTTTGCCTGCGGGAAGGCGACGAGGCCTTGGCTGATTTCCTGCCGGCCAGCGCGCGGCCAAGGTCGAAGACGACACTCAGCCTCTGCTGGCTTCCCTGGTAGCCATCTCCTGTGAAATGAAACACGGCGGAGAGCCTTACACGCACGAAATCAGCGACATAAGGCTGCCAATAAACCTCGGCGCGGTCATAGAACCCCGAATGCCTCCAACTCTCGCCGTCACCGTGGATGCGGTAGAAAGGGCTGCCGAAGTACAGACCCTGCTGTCCAAGAATATTCCCGCCCGCGTCGATGGTGCCGTAATAAGGCATCTGCCCGCCGCCGTAGTAGGAGTCATTCAGGACACCGAACTTCCTGTAGCCGATGTTCAGTGTCAGAAGCCCGCCGAATGAAGGCTCAAGCCCCGTCTCGTTGATCCTGTCCTGATGTATTCCTTGAATATAGCTGAGCTTGGAGTTCCAACGGAAGTCGCGTCTCCCGGCGGTCAGCGACACGAAAGGCGAGACAAGAATATTATCCACCACGCCCCGATATTCAAGCGTGTTGGCGAAGTGGTACATAGTCGCCGTCCACCCGGCGCGCAGGAAATCACCGGCAAGGGCGTAATTGCCGTATGTGAATATCTGGAAGCGCTCACGCCGGCCGTGCCCGATCATTCCCATCCAGTCCAAACCGGCCTCGCAATAGCCTTTCCGGGTCTCGTACTTCAGGAGTAATCCTTCTATGTTGTTGTCATAAAACTGGTTGACATCGGAGATGAACAGGGACGGAACCTGATCGGCCTTCACAGGATCCTCCGCCCAGCCCTGATAACCCGAGCCGAAAACGGAGTTCCCGCGCGGGAATATTCCCGCCAAGAGATTGAATTTTTCGCTTCCGCGCCGGCTTTCAAGGCCGTACCAGAATGTCATCTCCCGGAAAAGTCCTATGTTCTGAAGATCCTTGTCGCTTTCGGACACGGGGGCCTCACCCATATTCTTCATCACATCGATTCCGAGCGTAAGCTGATGGGTGAACCGGCCGCCCGCCACCTTGACACCGACCGTGGGAGTCAGCCTGGCGGCGTGAACCGTGCCGGATGTCTCGAACTTGTTGCCAGCGCCATCATATTCCCGATTGTCAAAATAGTACTGAAAATCAGCCCCGTAGGTAAAGGTAGCCTTTTGTTGGGCACGACAGGCGAAGGCCGACGCCAGAAGAAGTGTTATTACAATTACGCTCTTTCTCATATTCATAAGCCCGGAAGGAAAAATCCCGCCTCCGAGGCAGTTTATGCAAAATTACTGATTATTTTGTAATTTCGCACCCGTATGGAAGGACTCAAGCTACAGACTCCCGTCGAAACGGGCCGAAGCAAGGTAGGCGTCTCCCTGAATGACAAGATTGTCATTCTCGGCAGCTGCTTCGCCGACAACATGGGACAGAAGATGGTTGACCTCGGTTTCGATGTCTGCCTCAACCCGTTCGGAACACTTTATAATCCCGTCTCTGTTTGTAACTCCGTCGCCCGCCTGACATCCGGAATCCCGTTCTCCAAAGATGAGTGCGTCCAGATGGGCGCCGGTGCCGGCCTCGTCTGCTCGTTCAGCCACCACACATCCTTCGCCCGCCGCACCGAGGACGAGTTCCTGCAAGTCGCCAATGCATCTTTGAAGGAAGCCTCGCTCCGGTGGAAAGCAGCCTCCAAAGTCATCATAACCCTCGGCACGGCATGGATCTATGAATATCTCCGCTCCGGTGAGACCGTTTCCAACTGCCTGAAAATCGACGCGAAGGAGTTCTCCCGCAGACGCCTCTCAGTCCGCGAGACAGCGACATTGCTCATGAATATGATCGCGCGGCATCCGGAGAAGGAATTCATGTTCACCGTCTCTCCCATCCGCCACTTCAAGGACGGGGCGCATGGCAACCAGATCAGCAAAAGCACACTTCTGCTTGCTTTGGACGAGGTTCTGGCGAAGTTCCCGGAGCGTTGTGAATATTTTCCAGCCTACGAGATCGTGCTTGACGAGCTGCGGGACTACCGTTTCTATGCCGCCGACATGATCCACCCGTCCGACCAGGCCGTGGATTACCTCTGGTCCAGATTCGTCAGGTTCGCCATGCCGGAATCGGAACTTCCCGCGCTGGACGCCAGACGCAGGGAACTCCTCCGCGCGCAACATCGCCCCATTCATGGATAAGAAGCTGTTTTTGATTTGTTTGTCTGAAGATTTTTCACCTCAAGGAACATTTCAGTAACCTTCAAAATTAGTGATGCGCCAACTTTCGCATCTATGTTCGTAACTTATTAACATTGCAAAGTTTAACAATATTCTACTATAACCTCGATTTGAAATTAGTTTGTACTGAAGGTTTATGACAGCCCCTCAACTACTCATTTGAAATAAGGATTTTTCAGAACTTACTTTATTTGATAATTATTAACGCATCAGTACTAAACCTTCAAAATAAATAAGCTGCATCTTCTTAAGGAATCTTTTTCGGTCTATATCTCTCATCAGTCATGTGTCACCGGCACACTCCATCTTCGAAAATAGATCCATCCTCGAAAATCTTCTCTTAATCTGAAGCAACTTATTATTTTCATGTTCCTTACTATGCCGAAATCGCAGGCGTGTTCCGGAGAGTTGTCCCGGAGAATGTTAAGCAAAATGTAAAAAATAACCTGCATCACTTTAAATTTGCAATATATGAGCCCACTTGAAAAAGTGCCATTTGCCACTTTTTACCCCTTACAGAAGTATCTGCGAGGCACATGTTTTTTTTCAAAAACGACTTTTTCAAGTGGACTCATATATTGATGTTCAAGGGTGATTCTATGTATTCAATTTTATCGATTGACGCAACTTTTTTTTTCTACATCACTTAAGGGCATTATCCGCAAAGAATGCCAATCATTTACAAACCACGGACACGCTAAAACGCCACCAACGGTATTCAATCCGCTATCACTGTGGCTGACCCTCCCTCGTGATATGGGGGTCAGACACACACAATGGCCTCACAGCATTACCAGAGCCATTCTTGCGTGCCTGTGGTTTGTACAGGGTTTGCACAGGGTACCAAAAAATCAAAACAGCAGAGCAATTCACCCTGCTGCCAGCTTCATTTGCAACGCCTATATGTATATGGCGCTCACGTACTAACCGTTCCAAATCATTTATACTTGACCTCGGCCACTGACGGCCATGTCGTAAATTCTGTCAATTCCATGAATTTGGGAATGATGAGTTCCTCGGTATTCGTCAAATAATCGTAATTTTATGAAAAGGAATATGTTTTTCAAATGGAAGCGGATAGAATAGGAATGTGGCCTCAAAAGAGGAGACAGTTGCGGCGGCAAAGTGTGTGCTTAGGTGTGTGCTGTGATGCGTGATGTGGCGCGTGATGCGGTGCGTGCTGTGGCGCGTGATTGATAAACAATTTATAATCAGGCGATATCGCACTTACCTTTAGTCGAATCACGCTAAAGACAATCACCTAATCTATTAACATATAATAGATTGCAAATCACGACACCTTATGGGGAGAATATCAGCTATAAAGCATATAGCTTCAATGCAAAGGAAAGGACAGACAGAGCGTGTCAAAGTAAGAAGCTATTTAAATTTCAGTCGCATAATTTGTTATACATGAGTCGGCAGAAGGCGAGATGAACCATCGCCTCGTATCGGAATAGAACTCGTGATCAATGGCAATTCTTCGAAAGTTTTCCAACCAGGAGAAAGAGCGCTCCACAATACATCGGAGTGGCAGCACGGAGAATATCTTCGGAGACTCGTCCGGACGGAGAACAACGGTAAACTCCGCACCGAGCTTTTGGCGTACGGTATCGGCCAATTTCCGTCCTTTGTATCCGCCGTCCGCCAGCATCTTTTTCAATCGGTGGAAGCAGCCCTTCATCTTGTCTATAACGCCATCCGCACCGACATTGTCATGGGCATTCGCCTCGTGAACCACCACCGCAAACGTTCTGCAATCATGCCCGACCTGAAAAAGTACCTGTTTTTTTTGCTTTTCCACCATAAAACGTTAAATTTGCAACATTGATTCATGCACGGAAAAAATCTCGAGTCAAGATGTTTTTTACTTATTAATTTGTTAAACGGGCACATTAACAACCATAAGTTAATACAAAACCTTTTAGTAAA
>ERZ1504511.306-NODE-306-length-17649-cov-3.316187_pt1 | contig 17649 bp, 19 predicted proteins | sample MGYA00571821_ERZ1504511 | MGnify/ENA primary metagenome ERZ1504511 (study PRJEB39906, sample SAMEA3182102) | gut metagenome | biome: human; feature: gut; material: Stool; isolation source: human stools | place: Canada | collected 2013-02-18 ... | reverse complement strand
TCCGGCGCGTTCGACACGCTGAGCCACGCGATGGAAACCTACTTCGGCAAGCCGGATGAAAACAACCTGTCCGACGATATTAACGAAGCCGTCATGCGCAGCGTCATCCGCAACATCCGCGTTCTGCTGACCGACCCGGAGAATTACGATGCCAGAAGTGAACTGGCGTGGGCCTCCGCCATGGCAGAGAACGGCGTTCTGAAGATCGGAAAAGTCACGGACTTCCAGTGCCATATGCTGGAGCACCAGTTGGGCGCGTACACCAACTGCAACCACGGTGCAGGTCTGGCGGTGATCCACCCCGTTCTGTACCGCCATATCTACAAGTCCGGCGCGGCGCGGTTTGCACGGTTTGCGCAGAATGTCTGGGGTGTCGCACCCAAGGGCAGCATTGAGGAGACGGCTGCTGCCGGTATCGACGCGCTGGCTGCGTTCATCAAGGAAATTGGTCTGCCGACCAGCTTTGCAGAGCTTGGCATCCCCGCCGATACGGACTTCCGTGCCATTGCGGATTCCACCGTTTTAACCGGGGGCTGCTGCAAAAAGTTGACCCACGATGAAATATATGACATTCTCTGCGAATGTAAATAAAACTAAAATTGAATTGAAAGGATGATTTTATCATGAAAAAACTGACTGCACTACTGCTGAGCGTCGTGCTCGCACTTAGCCTTGCCGCCTGCGGCTCTGCCAACAAGCCTGCATCTTCCACCACGCAGCCCGAAACCTCTGCGCCGACCGAACAGCCCGAAAGCTCCTCGACCGCTCCCGCAGAATCCGAGCCGGAGACCCAGCCCAAAACCGGCAAGACACTGGTGGTCTACTACTCCGCTTCCGGTAACACCGAGCGGGTGGCCAAGGATATTGCAGAGGCCGCCGGTGCCGACCTCTTTGAGATTGTTCCCACCGAAGTCTACACCAGCGAGGACCTGAACTGGACAAACTCCGACAGCCGCGTCAGCCGGGAGCATGACGACGAGTCCCTGCGGGATGTGCCCCTGACCACCACTGAAGTTCCCGATTGGGATTCCTATGACACCGTGTTCATCGGTTATCCCATCTGGTGGGGTATCGCAGCGTGGCCCGTGGACACCTTTGTAAAAAATAATGATTTCACCGGCAAGACCGTCATCCCCTTTGCCACTTCTTCCTCCTCCGGTATGGGTCAGAGCGGCAGTTTGCTGGCCGACATGGCCGGTACCGGCGACTGGCAGGAAGGCCAGCGGTTCTCCTCCGGCGTTTCCGGTGATGATGTGCAGTCCTGGGTCAATGGACTGGGTCTGTAATGCATAGAAACAAAGTTTTCGCCGCAATGCTTGCAATTCTCATGGTCGTGTCGCTGACCGCCTGTGGCCGGGAGTCCGTCAAGACTCCCGGCGGTGAGCTGGAAAACGGCGTTGCGGCTATTGAAGATGCTATGACAACGAAACCAAACGAAAGCAGTTCCGCTTCCACCACCCCCATGGATGATCTGCGCGACGGATCTTCTACGGACACCGTAGCCACGCCGGGCGATTTTCCTGATGCATACAACTACGGCAGTGGCAAGATTTCCAATTATTCCCGCACAGCTACGCTCCAAAAGATGCCGGAACCGGCAGGTAATAACACCGTGCTGAACACGGCAGCAGACCCTGCAAACATTCAGACGCTCTATCTCTGGGAGGAAGGCAATGTCCCCGCCAGGACAAAATTTACGCAGGACATGACCGGATATTTCGATAACTGGAACTTCCGCCCCTATGTCACCGCTATCCCCGTCCGGGAGGGCGTGAAGCCGAAAGGCGCGGTGGTGCTGATGGCGGGCGGCGCTTATCAGTTCCGGGGCAACTACACCGATTCACTGCCCACCGCCGCAGCACTGCGAGAGCTGGGCTTTCAGACCTTCATCGTAGACTACCGCCTGTCTCCCTATACGCAGGAGGAAGGTGCGTTGGATGTGGCGAGAGCTGTCCGCTTTGTCCGCAAAAATGCGGAGGTCTATGGTATTGACACAGATGATATTGCCGTCATGGGCTTTTCGGCGGGCGGCATTCAGGCCGGTGAATTTCTGATGCACTATGACGAAGATGTGACCGGCACAGCGCTGGACAGCACCTATGTGCCGGACGAGCTGGACACCGTTCTCGCTTATGCCTCTGCCGCGGGCATGATCTATTCCTTCTATGGCCGTCTCAGAGTGGGCAATATGGATGCAAGCTGGCTGGCCGAGGGCAATTTGCCGCCGACCTTCTATGTCTACGGCACCGAGGACCCCTTCTATCGCCAGTTCCAGCAGCAATACGATGTGATCTCCGGAATGGGCATTTTCGCCGGGCGCATCGTGCTGACCGGCTGGCCTCACGGCTTCGGCTCTGACGGTGGCTGGGTCAGGGATTACGCTGCATGGCTGGTAACAATTTTTGCATAAGGAGTGATTTCGATGAAAGCATTGTTAGTAAACGGCAGCCCCCATCCAAGGGGCTGCACATATACAGCCCTGACCGAACTGAAAAACACGCTGGAGGCCGAGGGCATCGAAGTGGAACTGATCCATATAGGCAACAAGGATATTCGCGGCTGTATTGCCTGCCGCAAATGTGCCCAGATCGGCAAATGCGTGTTTGATGATGTTGTCAATGAAGTTGCACCAAAGCTGGCGGAGGCGGACGCCTTTGTCATCGGCTGTCCGGTGTACTTTGCTTCCCCTGCAGGCGGAGCCATCTCCTTTATGGACCGACTGTTTTTCAGCACCCTCGGCATCGACAAGACCATGAAGGTGGGCGCAGCGGTGGTTACCTGCCGCCGGGGCGGCAATACTGCCACCTTCGATGTGCTGAACAAGTATTTCACCATGACCGGGATGCCGGTGGCGTCCAGCCATTATTGGAACATGGTCTACGGCGGCTCTGCCGAAGAAGTAGCGCAGGATGCCGAAGGCTTGCAGACCATGCGGACACTGGGGCATAACATGGTATTTATGATGAAATCCTTCCAGTTGGGTAAGGAGCAGATCGGCTTGCCTCAGAAGGAACCGCCGATTTTCACAAACTTTCACAGATAAGGGGGCTGAATTATGAGAAAAATTACAGCAGGCAGAGATGTGCTTGGTGAATTTGCGCCGAAGTTCGCACAGCTCAATGATGATGTTCTTTTCGGTGCGGTCTGGAGCCGGGAAAGCGAGCTTTCCTCACGCGACCGTTCCCTCATCACCGTGACAGCACTGATGGCGCAGGGGCTGACGGATACTTCCTTCGGTCATCATCTGGCAATGGCAAAGGAAAATGGGATCACCCGCAGCGAAATTGCGGAGATCCTGACACACGCCGCATTTTATGCGGGTTGGCCGAAAGCATGGGCAGCATTCCGCATGGCAAAGGACATCTGGGCAGACGAGGAAAGCGCCGACGAAAAGCAGCGTCATCAAAACAGTATGATATTTCCCATCGGAGCGCCCAATGACGGTTTCGCACAGTATTTCAGCGGGCAGAGCTATCTTGCGCCAGTTTCCACGGCGCAGGTCAAAATCTTCAATGTGACCTTTGAACCCGGCTGCCGTAACAACTGGCACATCCACGAGGCGGACAAAGGCGGCGGACAGATCCTTATCTGCGTGGCCGGGCGCGGTTACTATCAGGAATGGGGCAAAGAGCCGCAGGAGCTGCACCCCGGCGATGTGGTCAACATTGCTCCCGGCGTCAAGCACTGGCACGGCGCTGCGCCGGACAGCTGGTTCTCCCATCTGGCTGTGGAAGTACCCGGAGAAAACTGCTGCAGTCAGTGGTGTGAACCGGTGAGTGAAGAAGAATATCAAAAACTGAAATAAGGAGCATTGCTATGAGTATTTTATTTATCAACGGCAGTCCCAACAAAAACGGCAACACCGCCGCACTGGCGGCGGAGCTGCTGAAAGGCCACAAGTATAAGACCCTGAACCTTACAGACTACACCATCGGCGCTTACGGGCAGAACCTCCCCGGCGATGGGCTGGATGCTGTCATTGGTGCCATGAAGCAGGCGGACATCGTCGTCATCGGCTCACCCCTGTACTGGCACAACATCTGCGGCAGCGTGCGCAACGTGCTGGATCGTTTCTACGGCAAGGTGGAGGACGGCGAACTGTCCGGACGCAAACTGTATTTTGTGTTTCAGGGCGCAGCTCCGGAGAAATGGATGCTGGATGCGGGCGAGTACACCATGAAGCGCTTCGCCGGTCTCTACGGTATGACCTACGGCGGCATGGCAGCCAATAAAAACGAAGCCACGAAACTTGGAAAGAACATTTAAGGAGGAATCTTTTATGGAATACGCAACTCTCAATAACGGCGTAAAAATGCCGATGGCCGGTATTGGCACATTTCTTTTGACCCCGGACGAGGCAGAGGTCTCCTGCGTCAGTGCCTTGCAGGACGGCTACCGCCTGATTGACACAGCCAACGCCTATGTGAACGCCGGTTGGAGAGATGCCGACATCGACAAAGTTCTGCGTATCGAAACACCCGGCAACGCCTTCTTCAACGAAAAGGGCATTTATAACTACCACGGCGGAGCCAATGTGGTCTTTGACGACCCTGACAATTTGAACTGGGTGATCTCTCACAGCAAAGGATGAGGACATGAAACCAATTCTCAAAATAAAAATCGCCGTGGATGCGGCCATGTCGGTGTCCATGCTGCTTCTGATGGCCTATGGCCTTGTGGGTGAGGCAGCCCACGAGTGGATCGGCATGGGAATGTTTGCCTTGTCCGTGGCGCACCATATTTTGAACCACCGATGGATCCAAGCTGTTCCGCGGGGGCGCTACACTCCCCTGCGCGTCGTGCAGACAGCACTGGCAGGGCTGATTTTCCTGTGCATGGTCGGCTCCATGATCAGCGGCATTGTGCTGTCCCGCCATGTGTTTGCGTTTCTCCCCAGGCATGGCGGCTATGAGCTTGCACAGCAGGTGCATATTCTCTGTGCCTACTGGGGCTTTGTCTGTATGAGCCTGCATCTGGGGTTTCACTGGAGCATGATGCTGGCAATGGCGCGCAAACACTTGCAGCCTTCATCCATGCGAATATGGAGCCTGCGACTGATCGGCTGGCTCTGGGCAGTGTATGGTGCGTTCGCTTTCCGACGCAGAGGAGTTAGTTTGTATCTGCTGCTCAGAAGCCACTTCGTATTCTACGATTATTCCGAGTCTGTGATCCTCTTCCTGATCGACTATCTCTCTGTAATGGTGATGTTTGTGCTGATTGGATATCTTATATCAATGCTGTTGAAACGGCTGCCCACTTTTTATTTACATTGAGTGTGATAAAAACGCTGCAATTTTCGCCCGATTATATGGCGAAGATTGCAGCGTTTTTCTATTTTCAAGCTGTTGCTTTTGCAGTTTGTATATGCATCTGCGAGGAAAATGAGGGATTGCAAAGAGAATATCTCTTTGCCGCTGGGTTTCCAATAGGGGCGCGCAGCATCCCTGTTGGCACACGATTTTGCTCTGCAAAGTCTAGTGTGTTATACCTTTGCTTCCGGCTGACGCGGGAAAGGGGCTGGCTTCGCCATCTGCTATGAGGGCAGATAGCGGTAGGTAGACACTTTTCTGCGGCAGTAGGACAGGCGGATTTTGTGGCACCAAGGTGACACAAATGCAGGATTTTTGAAAAGAAAAATCCGACTGGCCGGAGAAGGAAGCAGAGGTATATACAGCCCTCGTCCCGCCGCAGAGATGCTCCTGTTTCAGCGCTTCTTCCGTTTCCCTTTGCCGTGGGTCATGGTCGTTTTCCCGCGTTGGCTGATGGGAGTTTTTAGGTGCTTGGACTTCTTGAGGATTCCAATCAGCGAAACAAACTCTTCTTTCGTGAGCGTGTCGTAATCAATACCAAGTGTTGCAAGGTACGCGCGGATTTTCTTTTCCTCGGAGCTTCCCTCAAAATGTACGGCCTCCATCAACTGCTTCTGCACAGCGGCGGCAGACAGGTCATCGTCTGCGGTCAGAGCATCTGTCCTGTGTTTCTCACGGATGTCCCGCAGGATATTGCTTAGATCGTCCGCAACGAGATGCCCGAAATATTCTTCCTCTTGTATCTGCGCCGCTTTCAGAGTATGGAGGTACAGATCGTTAGCTTCCTCGCCATGCTCCATCAGAACCATCTGGCGGGTAGCTTCCAGAACCGTATTCATATCCTTGATCCGCATATCTGCGATCCGGTCAACGTAAATCTCAGCATCCAGCATAAGCCGCTGGAAATCCTTGTTGCAGATCAGCTCCGACAGCAGCCGGTGGTTGAACTTGCCTGTTCTTAATACATCAATCGAAGCATCACTCAAATGCAGCTCATGCAGAGCTGTGTTTGGGTGATTTTTTGTTTCCGTCCGCCCCATCAGATAGTCGCAGGAAACACCGTAATAGTCAGCCAGCACCAAAATGCTATACGGGCTGATGTCCTTGCCGTTATCTGATTCATATTTGCCAAGTGCGGATTTCGAGATACCCACCTCGGCAGCAAGCTGCTCCAAGGTCAGCTTTCGTTCTACTCGTAAATCTTTCAACCGCTCTCCGATTGTCAGCTTGACTTGCATACAGCAGCCTCCGTTTCCATTTTCCTGTATTATATCATGCTTTTTCATTTTGTGTCTCAAAGCGTGGAAAATTTCAACTTCTACCCCACTTTTCCTACCTCTTGGATATACGGGAAAGGGCCTGTTTTCTTACTAGAATTTAGACATAAACCACGCAGCACCTTGAAAATTTCATGACCGTCCGATGAGGATATGCTTTCCGGAGAAGTACCGCATTCCGCGTGCCAAGGAAGAGACAACGCCGGGGTAAGAACTCGGGCAGGAACGGCATCGGGCAGAACGGCGAAGTTTAATTATTGTATAGGAGGAAACAGGTATGGATTTATTTACACAAATCAAGATGGCAGTTTCCGTGAAAGAGGCTGTCGAATACTACGGATTGGAAGTAAACCGTGGCAACATGGTCTGCTGTCCCTTCCACAACGACCGTACACCCAGCATGAAGTTGAATGATGATTACTTTTACTGCTTCGGCTGCGGGACCCACGGCGATGTGATCGACCTTGTGGCAAGGCTGTTCAACCTGAGCAGCTATGATGCAGCGAAGAAGCTGGCGTATGACTTTGGGATCAACCCGGACAAGCCTCCGGCTACGGCAGCGCTGCGGAAACCGAAATATCCGCTGGCAAAGGCGTTCCAGAGAGAGGAACTGCATTGTCAGCGGGTATTGTGCGATTATCTGCATCTTCTGGAAAACTGGAAGGTGCAGTACGCACCCAAAACGCCGGAGGATACTCTTGATGACCGTTTTGTGGAAGCCTGCCAGATGCTCGATTATATCGAGGATCTGACAGATATTTTAACCTTTGCGGAGTTGGAGGCTCGTGTGAAAACTGTGGATATGCTTCAAAAGGACGGCATGATCGACCGGCTGGAAGAACGCCTGAAACGGAGGGCAAAGGAGGTGGATGCCCGTGACGAAACGGAAATCGGCTAATTTAGACGCGCCCATCTGGTTTGATGGCACCAATATCAATGAGGCGCTGTTCTGCGATGAATTTCTGAACAGTCGAAAAATCATCTTTGCCGATGGCGCGTTTTTCACGCCGGACGGCAGGGTGACCGATGATCTGCCGCTTCGGGGCGAAATCTATGAGGAACTGAAATGCTGCGCCGTGAACAACATCCCACGGAAAATCACCAACATTTTGGAAGTGATGAAGCTGGCGGCTCATGTGGAGGACTTTGCACCGGAAGCAGATAGAATCCATCTGGCAAACGGTACTTTGAAGCTGGACGGCAGCTTTACCGAGGGCAGACCGAACATTGTGCGGAGCAGACTGCCGGTGGCATATCGCCCCGACGCACCGGCTCCCGTTCGGTGGCTTTCTTTTCTGGACGGGCTTCTTTACGCGGAGGACATTCCCACCTTGCAGGAGTTCATCGGTTATTGTCTGATCCCCAGCAACAAGGGGCAGCGCATGATGGTCATCAAGGGCAGCGGCGGTGAAGGTAAGTCGCAAATCGGCGTGGTGCTGTCCCGGCTGTTCGGCTGCAACATGAAGGATGGCAGCATCGGCAAGATCTCGGAGAACCGCTTTGCCCGTGCCGACCTCGAACACACCCTGCTCTGCGTGGACGATGATATGCGGATGGAAGCTCTGCGCCAGACCAACTACGTCAAGTCCATCGTGACCGCCCAAGGCAAGATGGACTTAGAGCGCAAGGGTAAGCAGAGCTATCAGGGGTGGATGTTTGCCCGCCTGCTGGCGTTCTCCAATGGCGATCTGCAAGCACTTTATGACCGGAGCGACGGATTTTACCGCCGCCAGCTTGTACTGACCACCAAGGAAAAGCCTGCGGGACGGGTAGATGATCCTGACCTTGCCGAAAAACTGAAAGCAGAGGTTGAGGGTATCTTTCTGTGGGCGTTTGAGGGCTTACAGCGGCTTGCCGCCAACAACTTCAAATTCACGGAAAGCCAGCGCACACGGGATAACCGGGAGGCAGTGAAGCGAGATAATAACAATGTCTTTGATTTTCTGGAATCCGAGGGCTATATCCGGCTGAAAGCAGACTGCACCATCAGCTCCAAAGACTTGTACGATATTTATCGGATGTGGTGTGAGGAAAATAATCTGACGCCGCTAAAGCGCCGCAGTTTCAGTGAGAGTGTGATTGCGAACCAACGCAAGTACAATCTGGAATACTGCAACAAGATCACCAATGCTGCTGGACGGCGTGTATGGGGCTTCTTCGGTATTGAAGCGATTGCCAGACCTAATATAAACGGGTTTTCTGACATTTCAGAGCATACGTACGTACCGGAGGACTGGCGATGATTTTTCTGCGACTGCGCCGTGTACGTATGTACGTTTTGCTTTTCCTGAAACGCCGCTATATGAAAAACTCTGACCGGCAAAGCCTATATTTTCGGGCACGAAATCAAGCTAAGTGAAATCCGTAAATTATTTGACTGATGGCTAAAATGGTTTTACGGAATCGCGCTTCTCAGAACAGCAAAGCTGATGTGCGGAAACATGGGAAATCATACGGTTTAGAGTAAAGGCACATGGAACAGAAAAGTCGATAGGTGTCACCTGTGGACAGAACATCATAACGGCAATTTTGAGCGGATTTGAGAGTAAGGCTTTTTTAACGATGCAGCGAAGCGGATGCGCCGAATGGCGTACTGGCTTCGCTTTTTTATTATCTAATTATGGAGGGAATTTGAATATGAGTGTACGCAATGAAATCAAGGCGCAGATCATTCGTGCCGGTTTTACGATGCAGGAGGTTGTTGATCTGTTGCATGATGAATATGGCTGGTCGGACAGTGTTTCCAATCTGTCCGCAAAATTGCAAAGGGAGAGCATCCGCTACAAGGAGGTCGTGGAACTGGCCGACGTGCTGGACTGCGACATCGTGTGGGTGAAGCGAGGGGAGCGCCGATGAAAGCACAGTACGCCATTCTCCGCTTTGCTAAATACAAGGGGCCGGAAATCGGCCACATAGAGTCCCACAACGAGCGTACCAAGGAGAAGTACGCCAGCAACCCCGACGTGGACACGGCGCGCAGCCACCTCAATTTCCATCTGGTGACGCCGCAGCGCAAATACCGCGCCGAGGCGGAAAAGCAGATCGCGGAGGCAGGCTGCCGCACGCGGTCGGACAGCGTACGCGTGGTGGAGGCGCTGGTGACTGCCAGCCCGGAGTTCTTTAAGGGCAAGAAAAAGGGCGAAATCAAGGCCTATTTTCAGGAGGCGCTGGATTTTATCCGGGAACACCAGGATCCCAAAACCATTATATCCGCCGTGGTGCATATGGACGAGAAAACGCCCCATATGCACCTTTGCTTTGTCCCGTTGACAGCGGACGGGCGGCTCAGCGCCAAGGAAATCGTCGGCAACAAGAAGAAGCTGACGCAGTGGCAGGACAGGTTCTGGGAGCACATGGTCAAAAAATACCCCGATCTGGAGCGCGGCGAGAGTGCCAGCGAAACCGGGCGCGACCATATCCCGCCGCGGCTGTTCAAGGAGGCTGTCCATCTGAACCGGATGAAGGAGCAGATACTGAAACTGATGACAGATACCAATCTTCTTAATAAAAAATCGAAAATGGAAGAACTGGAGGCATTGTTGGACAAATATGTTCCGGCAACAGAAGCTCTGCGGACGAAGCTAAGAAAGTATGATAAGGCGTACAAAGCGCTTTCTGATGAGAACAGCGCACTGGAAGCGGAATTACAAACAGCAAAAGATGCCAGCAAGGAAAAGATTGCGGACAGACTGAAATACGGAAAAACGGAGCAGGAGCTTTGTGAGCTTCATGCTCTGATAGACAACATACCACCGGAAATTGTAGCTGCTTATAGGAGAAAGACAACAGGATTGCAAAACGAACGTTGAGGATAGCTTATGAACAATGAATTGATGAGAGACGAAAACTTCATTCGTTGTTCTACGATGATCGCCGAACTGCTGATGAAGTATAAATCTATGGAAACAGAAGAAGACCAAGAGGGCTGGATGCAAGAAGGGGCATCCAGCCCTCTTCTTTTTTTACTGCGGCTATTGAAAAGTTTTCTGTCATCGTTTATACTGTTTGAAGTAGATGTTTATTACTGACAAAACAGAATGAAGGAGGTACCGTCCATGGAAAATGCATACATATATACACGTGTTTCAACTTTGATACAGGTGGACGGTTTTTCTCTTGAGGCACAGGAAGCAGAAATTAGAGCTTTTGCGGAAGCACGCAAGATCAATATTGTCGGGAAATATACGGATGAAGGTAAATCTGGCAAAAATGCCGAACATCGTCCTGCCTTTACGCAGATGATGGAGGACATTCGGAGCAAGAAGGACAACATTCGTTATGTTCTTGTTTTTAAGCTTTCCCGTTTTGCCAGAAATACCAGTGACACCGCAAAGTACCTTCAGGAGCTTTCAAGCTATGGAATTGGTCTTTTGGGGATCAAGGACGGAATCGACACTTCAACCGTTACCGGCAAGATGATTGCAAATATTATGGGAGCTGTTGCGGAAGTCGAGCTTGAGAACATTCATGAACAGACGCTTGCCGGAAGACAGCAAAAAGCCAGAAACGGTCTCTGGAATGGAGCGCAGGCCCCGTTTGGATATTCTTTGAAGGATAAAAAGCTAATGATATATCCGAAAGAAGCGGAAACGGTCAAGGAGATTTTCCGGCTCTACACAGAGGAAGGACAGAGCATCAGCTACATTGCAAAGAAACTTAATGATGAAAATATCCAGCGTGAGCAGCGGGGAAATGTGAAAATCTCTGGCTTTACAGACAGAACCGTCCGTATCATTCTCAGCAATCCGGTTTATGCAGGTATGATTTCCTACGGCCGCCGCCATACAGTAAAGGTTGAGGGAAAGAACAATGAAACAAAGGTCGTGAAGCAAGACGATGAAAGCAAAATTATCCTTGTGGATGGCGTACATGAACCGATTGTAAGCAAGGAGACATTTGCAAAAGCGGAAGAGCGGCTGAAAAAGAACGTTGCCCATCGAAAGACCAGAAGTGACAGTACGACCGTTTATCCACTGACTGGTCTGATCAGATGTCCAGACTGCGGAAAAAACATCTTTGGTTATACTGCGCCGCCAAGGAAAAAGAAAAACGGAAAAGAAGGTTATTATCCGAGATATATTTCCTATCGGTGCATATCCGGAAGAGACAGAAACGGGATCAGCTGTTCTCTTGCCAACAAGTATTATAGCGGCTCCAAACTGGAAACCGAGGTGAAAGAGGTTATATCCTCCATGGTGACAATCCCGGAGTTTGTAGAGCTTATTTCTCAAAAGATTGATATCCAGACAGATGTAAATTCTCTGCGGAAGAAGCAGACAGCAATCCGAAATGAGATCACCAAATATAGCGGCAATCTGCTCCAGACCGAAAAGAGACTGACGGAGCTTGACATTGCGGATAGGCACTATCAAAGTAAAGTAGACAGTCTGAATCGTATTCTGGATGACCTGTATGAAAAGATCGAGGATGCACAGACAAGACTTGATGAAGTAGATCAGGAAATCGCTATGGTTGAAAAATCTGCCATGACGAAGAAATCCATCTTTGAAATGCTGGAAGGCTTCAGCAAGTATTACGATGTCATGTCGCCGGAGGATAAAAAGGCATTGTTGCAGGCTATGGTTTCGTTTATAGAGCTGTATCCGGAAAAGCGGGATGACAAGCATCTGATAAAGACGATCCATTTCACCTTCCCTGTTACCTACGATGGTGAAAGCGGAGCATTATTTGTCAGAACTAATAAACAGCAAGTTGAGACGGTTACGGTTCTATCTCGGAAATCTGCGTCGAAGTCTTTCATACCGGTTTCCATCAGTCCGAAGGACATGGGGCTGTCCGAGGAGAAGGACCAGCCGACGTACGCGAACATCCGCGATTACGTCCAGAAAACGCACGGCATGAAGGTCAGCTCCTTGTACGTTGCGCAGATGAAGGCCGAGTGCGGACTGGGAACGCAGGCCGACAGGTCGGGCGACAAGAAGCAACCGAAGTGCCCGCCTGAAAAGCGTGAGGCGATTCTGGATGCGTTCCGCCACTTCGGACTCATAGGAGAAGACGAGACGGAGAAATAGAACGCCGTATTTTGCGTTTTAAGACGTTTTAAGCCCGTTGGGGTACTCGTTGTACTCCTCGGGCTTTTTTCGCACCTTAAAACGTCTCTGAAACGGTCTAGGGATGTTCGAGCGCCCATGTGCATCTCGCATCCGCTCGATGCAAGGGTGGCCGCCCGCAGGGCGGCGGTTGGATGTGGGCGGACGTACAGAAGGGATGCGGCATGGGCCTTGTTTATTAAAGTGTATTAACGTATAGAAGGTTTGTTCCAGTTTTGAAATTCGATTTTATGCCCATTTATGAGGGTTTTTTCCTGAAAATGGTCCATTTGTTTCATTTGTTCCAATTCGCAAAATCGGAGTTGGAACAAGATTCAGCGAATCGCGCAAAGACGCAGGTAAACACGGAAAAGTTTTGTTCCAACTTTTTTGGAATAAACTGGAACAAACTGGAACAGGCCCCGCAATTCTTGGCGTACGTCCTCTTCCCCCGCCGATGCGTTCGGGGTGCGGGCAGAAGATTATTTGAGCCTATTTCTGCCCATAAATGAGCGGAAATAGGCTCTGACCTGCGGATACGTCAAAATAGATATTGCCCTAATCGTCTCGATGATGTATAATTGTGTAAATGTGTAAATGATTAAAGGAGGGCGAGCCATGGCAAACATATTCGAGAAATACGCTGCCGACCGCGAGGCCGAGCAGAAGAAGATAGAGAAGGCCGTCGTCGCCGACACGACGGCGGACGAGAAGCGCACGACGCTCTCGCTGTCGCTCACCGTGAGCGACAAGAAGACGCTCAAGATGATGGCTGCGGAGCGCGAGACGACGATTGCCGCAATCATCCATGAGTGGATTCAGGAGCATCTTGAGGAGGTGGAGAAGTAAATGGCGAAGAAAGAGGTCAAGACTGATTTATGGGTTGCCGCGCAGCTTGATGAGTGCAAGATTCATTTTGATGCGCAGGGCAGCAACGTAAAGGAAGTCAACGAAGCGCTGAAAACCGCCTCGAAACGTGGAACCGGCAACGCAGGGTATCCCGAGTACACGGCAGTTATCGGCGATTTTGTCCTCGTTATCGAGGACAAGGCCGACATAGACAAGCAGATTAAGCTGACCGATACGGGCATCATCGACACGAGCGTGAAGGCCGTGACCGATTATGCCGTGAACGGCGCGTATTTCTATGCGAAGCATATTGCGCAGAACACGGCGTTCAAGAAGGTGTTCGCCGTCGGCGTCTCCGGCGATGCGAAACACCACGTCATCACGCCCCTGTGGGTGGATGACCGCGAGGGTTACAAGCAGTTGCCTGATATTGAATCGTTTGTTTCGTTCTCCGAGCAAAACATCAACGAGTATTACACCCGCTATGTGCTGGAAGAGGCGACCGACATCGAGAAGACCACGGAGCAGATACTGAAGGATGCGGCCGAGCTGCACGAGTATCTGCGTACGTATGGCACGCTGAAGGACCAAGACAAGCCGCTGGTTGTTGCCGGTATTCTGCTTGCGTTGGATGAGATTGAGTTCGGCGGCTTTTCGATTAACTCGCTGACTGGCGACCAGACGCCTGGAATGCGTGACGGCGACAAGCTGATGAACGCCGTGAAGGGACGTCTGACGCGCTCCAATGTTGGTCCCGATGCGAAGAAGGACAAACTTCTGGCGGAGTTTGCCATCTTGCAGACCAGCTTCCGCCTGAACGAGGTAAATGAGACACTGGGCAAGACGCCGCTCAAGTTCTATACAGAGTTTCTGTACGAGCATGTGTTCCGTAACATCAAGTACCAGAAGACCAGCGAGGACTTCATCGGGCGCTTCTACGGCGAGTTCATGAGCTATTCGGGCGGTGACGGGCAGACGCTGGGTATCATCCTGACGCCCCGCCACATTTGCGACCTGATGTGCGAGCTGGTGGACATCCAGCCCGACGACACGGTGCTCGACCCGACCTGCGGCACGGCGGGGTTCCTGATTTCGGCCATGCACAGGATGCTGACGCTGGCGGATACGGACGCGCAGAAGAAAAACATCAAGAAGAAGCAGCTCCACGGCTACGAGCTTCAGAGCAACATGTTCGCCGTCGCCGCAGCGAACATGATTTTGCGTAAGGATGGCAACAGCAATCTCGAATGTTGCGATTTTCTGCGCAAGAATCCCGCTCAGGTACAAATGAAGGGTGCAACGGTCGGTCTGATGAATCCGCCCTACTCGCAGGGCACGAAAGCAGACCCCGAGCAGTATGAGCTTTCGTTCATTGAGCATCTGCTGGATTCACTGACAGGCGGAGCACGTGCAGCAGTTATTGTTCCGCAGTCTTCCATGACTGGCAAATCAAAAGCTGAACAAGCGTTTAAGAAGAACATCATGAAGCATCACACGCTGGAAGGCGTCATCACGTGCAACACGGATACGTTCTACGGCGTGGGGACGAACCCGGTCGTCGCCGTGTTCACGGCGCACGAGCCGCACGATGCCAACAAGGTGTGCAAGTTCATCGACTTCCGTGATGATGGGTATGAGGTGCGCGCACATGTCGGTCTTATCGAGGGTGATTCTGCAAAGGACAAGAAGCAGCACCTGTTGGATGTCTGGAATGGACGTGCCGAAGCGCCGTCGAAGTTCTGCGTCGAGTCCACGGTGAAACCCGAGGATGAGTGGCTGCACTCGTTCTACTACTTCAACGACGAGATTCCCACAGATGCTGATTTCGAGAAGGCTATCGGCGATTATTTGACGTTCGAGTTCTCGATGGTCATGCAGGACCGTGGGTACCTGTTCGAAGGGGGCGACGATAATGCAGAGTCTTGATGAGAAGAAAAGAGATATCTTTGAGGTGGTTGGCGAAAAAGGTTTGTTTTCTGTTGAGAAACAAAGTATAAAATTGTCAGAACGAGATTTAAGTGGCACAGGTCAAATACCTGTTTTTTCTTCTCAAACTTCAAATAATGGCGTAATGGGATTTACGAATAAAGTCGCCGATTTTTTTGTTAAAGATACTCCGGCGTTAATATTTGGTGACCATACAAAGAGTATGGATATATCAAATCATAGCTTTTGCGCAGCTGATAATGTGAAAGTTCTTAGACCACATAGTATACCTTTTGACGCTTTGTTTTATGTTTTATGCGCTTGGAAGAAGCGGATTCCTGACATGGGGTATGCTCGCCATTGGCGAAAAGCTAAGAAAGTTGGGATTGAACTTCCCGTCACTGATTCCGGCGAGCCTGATTATGCGTATATGGCGGAGTATGCACAGCAGAAGCGTAATGCGATGCTTGTTAAATATCGCGCCTATGTCGAAGCACGCATTGCGGAACTGGGTGAAGTTGCAGAGATTCCTGCTCTCGATGAGAAGGAGTGGAAGCCAATTTTTATTTCGAGCATGTTTGAACTCGTTAGGGGCCGTGAGAACAATATGGCCATGCTTGAAGATGGCGATACCCCGCTGATTTCAGCCAAGGCAAACAATAATGGTCTAAAAGGGTTTGTGCATAACCCCAAGAAAATTATTGCCGGGCAGTGCATTACGTTGAATAACGACGGAGATGGAGGCGCCGGTCTCGCATATTACCAACCCGCGAACATGGCTCTCGATAGTCACGTTACAGCATTAGTTCCGCTTATTGATATGAGTGCATTTGTTATGTTGTTTATTGCGAAATGCATATCGGGATTACATGGATTCTTTGGACATGGACTTTCAATTTCGAATCCGCGAGCAAAACGACTACGAATTATGCTTCCCGTCACTGATTCCGGTGAGCCTGATTACGAATACATGGAGCAATACGCCAAGAACATGATGCTTCGCAAGTATCAGCAGTACCTGACGTTTGCGCAACAGCGCAGCGATGCCTGATAAGTAAACCAGCCCGTCGCTCTTTTGGGCGGCGGGCTTTATAATCAAATGCGTATTTACGCAATTCATCATATAGGTGGAACTAACGTGAAAGCCTATAAGCAGAAATTACGGGAGGGGGTAAACCTATGGCACGAAAAAATCCTAAGACGTCAGATGCCGCCCGCCCACTCTCTTGCGTCCTGTACATCCGCGTCTCGACCAAGCTGCAAGTCGAGAAGGGCGAGTCGATAGACGCTCAGCGCTTCGAGCTGACAAGATACGCCGAAAATCACGACATGCGTATGCTCATGACGCAGATTGACTCGCTCGACCCCGCCGACAGGAGTTACGAGCGCAAGTTCAACGACCTGCAAAGGCGTCTGGACGACCTATATGACCGCGATGCCGGATTAAGCGACGCACTGGAGGAAGCGCAAGCTAAGATGACCACCGCCGAGAAGCGCATGGACGGAGAGCGCAGGTTTCTGGAAGAGCTTGACCGCATCCCCGAGCTGTTGGAAGGTGCGGACAAGCAGACACGCTTCGACTTCATCCATGAAGCCGTGAGCGAAGTGCACATCCTGCCAGACAAGAACCCGCGCAAAGAGCGCGTGGTTGCCAACGTAACATTCAAGTGCCCGGTGCGCTTCTTCTGGGAAGAGATTCCCGGTGTAGCCGATGGGTATACGCCGATGACGCCTGATTCTCTGGGTCAGAATAACTTCCGAGATGACGAGGCACACGTTGAGTGCGTATGTGCTTTGAGCAGACGGTAAATATTTGAAACTGAAACTGCATTTGAATGATTTTTGAGACTCGACGTATAGTCGAGCCTCGTTTTTTGCGCTTTTCGGCGGTAAAAAATACTATTTGCCGTTGTGTTCGAAAATTTGGTTGCATTTATTGCCGAAAAGGCATATACTTCGACATACTGCGCTCATTTCGGGCGAAATGCTTGTAATTACATCACCTTTGTATTCAGGCGTAAAAATGAATTTTGTTTGGGAGAGCAAATTTTGTCGGGAATCGTTAATGAAGCAAGGATTAAAAACAAGGCAGTCGTCAGAGTAAGAGGGCTTTGGGAGCGTTGCGTATCATAGCTCGGGTTCTTGACCGACTAAGCCGAAAAAAGGGGGCTTGACCATATCGTTTTTGTATCGGCCGCCGTTGCGAGATGCGGAAAATCTCAGGGCACCGAGCTGCCG
>ERZ1504511.287-NODE-287-length-18315-cov-9.461117_pt1 | contig 18315 bp, 10 predicted proteins | sample MGYA00571821_ERZ1504511 | MGnify/ENA primary metagenome ERZ1504511 (study PRJEB39906, sample SAMEA3182102) | gut metagenome | biome: human; feature: gut; material: Stool; isolation source: human stools | place: Canada | collected 2013-02-18 ... | reverse complement strand
CATGACCGTTATAAGGATCGTGTTCGTGTCGGTTTACTCCTTTTATATAGACCGGTTTACCATTTACCAGCAATTGAGCATGTTTGATTTCGGATTTGCGGAAACCTATGTATTGGGAAATGTATTGTTCCGGTTTGCCATTTACACGCAAAGCAATCAGCAATCTATACAGATTTGGTTTCTCCGCACTCCATAACAAAGGTTCTCTCACTTCCTTTTTAAAATGAAGTTCCCGACCGGCAGCATTCCAACGCTTACGCTCATTGTAGATACTTTTGCCTGCTTTGTCCAACAGGCTTACTTCCACTTCAGCCCCTTTTATTTTACCTTCTCCTGCTTTGCCCAACTCTACAAAAAGATGAAAGTCAGCATTCTTGTATTCCCCGTCAAGATCGGTAACCACTTCATAGTCGCGCACATGAGTTTCAGACCGGGCATACACATAAACATCACGCTGTATGCCGGCAAAACGCCAGTAATCCTGATCTTCCAGATAGTATCCGTCACTGAACTTGAAAACCTGTACGGCTATTTCATTCTCCCCTTGTTTTACATACGGCGTAATATCAAACTCCGAAGGTGTTTTGGAATCCTGAGAGTAACCTACTTTTTCACCATTCACCCACACATAAAAAGCAGAAGCCACTCCTCCGAAATAAAGAATAATCTGGCGTTTATTCCAATGGGCAGGAATAGTAAAAGTACGTCTATAAGAGCCAACCGGGCTGTTTTCCACTGCAATCAATGGTGGATTCTTCTTTATACCATACCCACTGCCTACATAAAAAGGATAGCCGAACCCTTGAAGTTCCCAATTGGAAGGAACTTTAATATCATCCCAACCTGAAACATCATATCCTTTTTGGAAGAAGTCCATCGGTCGTTCATCCGAACGGGGTACAAAATGAAATTTCCATGTTCCGTTCAAGGATTGGAAGTAAGGAGATTGTGATTTATCACCCTGCAATGCCAATTCTTTAGTGGGGTATCCCATAAAATTAGCCGCCGAAGGCAGACGATTGATATGAAGCACATCAAAATTCTCCCAATCATTATCCGAACGGGGGTATTTGTTTCTACGCACTTCTACATTGTCTGTGCTTGTTTCATTAGCGCTCCTGTTTACCGGAGCACCGTCATATTGGGATTGTGCCATACCTGCCAACGACAAAGATATGGCAATCCCTGTCAATATAGAACGAATTTTCATCATAAATATATCTTTTAATAAATTCGGAGTATCCGCATACTGATTTTTACTTCCACTATCATTGATCCAACAACAATCGCAAAATCAAAGCAGAAGACCAACCAAAGTTGGGTGCATTCAACACTTCACCTGTCAGTGGATTGTAGTTTTCATGAATCGGTCCGTCGGTCATCAGTCCTTGAGCATGTGCCATGAACTTGCGAGTCAGCAAGTCGGCTTCCTCCACATATCCGTAGCGCTTCAATCCGGTTATACCAAAATATACCTGGTTAAACCAAACCGGACCACGCCAATAACCGAAAGTAGGACGCAATGCAGGATGACTTACATCAAGAGTACCTAGCGGCAGGTAAGAGTTGAAATGTTTTTCATCCATCATGATGTTCTTCACACTCTCGGCTTGTTCCGGGGTAGCAATACCTGCCCACAAAGGCAACCACCCCTCAGCCCCCATCACCTTGACAGGTGTACGGTCATTCAAACGAATATCATAAAAGAAACCACTCTCGCTGTCATACATTTTAGTCTGTACATACAGCTTGATTACCTCAGCCTCCTTAGCCAACTGTTCAGAAAGCTCCTGCTTTCCCAAGATAGAAGCCATTTCCGAAAGTGTCAGTTTATCTACATAAAGGAAGGAATTCAAACAAATATTCTCCTGATCCATCGACCAAGCTTTCTCCATCTCATTCTTTAGCATCCGGGTGTCATCAAAACGCACACCGTTATCCATGCCGCTCTCCCAAGCCGCCGCAATCAGTGTACCATCAGTAGAACCATATTCGCAAATGCCATTGTGATCGTGGTCACGCTCAGCATACCACCATTGATGGAACTTATACAATTTATCAAATATTTCGTCCAAGAACGCTTTGTCTCCTGTAACCTTATAGACATTCATGGCTCCCCATGATGCTACAGGAGGTTTGGAGTCGCGCCAATTGTTACGTGCCTTATTATAACCGATAAAATCAGGAACCATACCATTCTCTGCCTGATAATCGAACAAAGAAAGCATTTCACTCTTGGCCCCTTCGGGATTATAGTACACATTACCCGATGCAATTTGCCAAGCATCCCACGACCAACATCCACCGATGAATCCTGTATAGGAAGGGAAACTACAACCATGGAAGATATCACCGGCAGGAGTACGCCAATTGGAGTTCAACGTCATCAATGCTTTCACAGCAATGTTCCTGTAAGCGTTTTCTTTCATATAAGGACTGTCGGCAGACAGTATCCGTTGAAGCCCCTGATTCCAACGCTGCGCATTCTCGGCAAAACATTGATCAAAAGGTATGGATTTTATTGCAACATACTCCTTATCTGCCTCTTCGCCTTTCAAGGTCAGTGTCTGGCTGTATTCCGAAGTATAACTTTTGCCGGATTGCAGCAAATAGTCACTCTTCTCAACAACTTGCAAACTGTCGTTCCCCACAGTCATCACTTCATCGGCTGTATGGAAAAGCACGGTAGCCGTCACCTCGTCTACCGGCGGTTCGTTACGCAATGTGATAATCTGGCGATTGGTTCCCCAACGGCGACCGTAGAACGGATAATGGAACCGAACGCCCTTATCCACCTTAGTGGCAGTAGTATTCTCTTCAAAAACACCGCCACTCCAAGTCAGCGACACATTCAAAGGTGTGTCACTAAGATTTGTAATAACAGAACGTACAAAAGCAGTGCGTGAAGTGGCAAAACACAACTCAGTAGTGAATTCCAACCGCGCATCTTTAAAATGTTGTACCAACTTTCCAGGTAGATACTTGGCTGTCTGCATATTACGGACCAAGTCGTACTTTTCACCATTAACCACCAACGTAGGCTGTGCCAACGTTTGGGCAATCCATCCTCTTCCATGCATCGTCATAGGCCCGATGAAGGCACCCGCAAATGCCCTGCTTTGGTTTACTGGCAATGCATAGCCACTCCATGCACCCAGATCAGAGAACAAATTGAGATCCCCATCTACAGGTTGTTCCGGTACATTTTTCACATTCAACAAATTGGGAAAATCTTCCTGTGTCGTAAACAGGGACTTTTCCGGCTGTGTAGCGACCGGGGTACATGCCCCCAGCCAAAGAATGCTACACATTCCATATATAGGAAATAAATGTTTCATAAACGGTTCTTCCAAAATTATACAAACAAGATTACTTGCTATAGTTCGGATTCTGCTCCCAATCGGGATTCAACAGAAATTCACTATGAGGAATAGGAAACAACTGGTGCTTGGTATCTACATAATTCTCAACAAACGGTTTATTGTGAGCTTTCAGCGTTTCTTCTACAATACCCCAGCGAACCAAGTCATACCAGCGCGAACCTTCCAATGCCAGCTCGCAAGGACGTTCTTTGTCTTGCAGATGTTTCAAGACTTCGGCTTTACTCATGGTAAGCGGCAATGCCGGTACATTGACACGTGCACGAACCTTATTTATTATGTTAATGGCCTCTGTTGTTTCACCCTTGTCATTTAGACATTCTGCATAAAGCAACAATACATCGGCATAACGGATAACGGAAACATTAAAGAAACTATAGTCCCAATAATCACTCATACCCTCGGTATAAGTAACATATTTGTGCCAGAAGATTTCTCCTTCTTTGTGGTAATCCTTAAAGGATTTTCCATTCTTATAATAAAAGGGACGACACTCGGGATCGTCAAAAATAAGCGTATGAAGTGCACGGTCGCTAGACTTACCGTCTATAGTCTTATCAGCCAATAACGTCTGACACATCCAGTCCGTAGGATAAGCTTCTTCATATGCATCCAGCCCAGCCATAGGTCCCAAATGAACGGTAAACAAGTTATATTCATACTGTCCGCCTGAACGGTCTCCGGTAAACTGAATCTCAAAAAGAGACTCTTTATTGTTCTTGTGCATACCGTCAAAATTATCAGCCCAATTCTCCATCAAGCCAAAAAGACTTCCTTCTTTATCAATGATCTTCTTGAATTCAACTTCGGCTTTACTCAATTCTTTGCGGAACATATAGAACTTACCCAAAAGAGCCGCTGCCGTATAACGCGTGACACGTCCTTTTTCACTTTCCTCATAACTTTCGGGAAGGTCGCTCTGTACTTCTTTCAGTTCGGTCTCAATCAGACTTACCAGTTCTCCCGGATTGGCTTGTGGAGGATAGAACTCTTCATCCGTACCTGCCAATGCCTCCTTATAAATAGGAACTCTCTCGCCAAAATTCACATACAAACGATAATAAAAGTAAGCACGCAAAAAACGGGCTTCGGCTATGGACTGCTTCTTCAAGGCATTGAGTGATTCCGAGTCACCAGGTACAGTGGGAATGTTGGTCAAACATTGATTGGCATAATTAATACCTTTATACAAATTAGTCCACTCCGTCTTGACTACGGAGTTAGTGGGTTCCACATTGAATGATGAAATATTCATCCAACTCGTCACATCATCTCTGTGGGTAATCTCATCACTTCTGTATCCGTCTATTACTATGTAGCGTTCAAATGGTATCGCCCAAGATGCATTCGGCTGCAACGCTCCGTATACACTAGTCAATCCTTTCATAATATCCCCTTCACTTTTCCAGAAAATACCAGGTGATAAAGCATTGGGATTAGAGTCTTCATCCAAGAAATCTGTGCAAGAGGAAAAAGACATTCCGCTCAGAAGAGCTGCATATAATAATATGTTTTTGAATTTCATAATCTTCGTATTAAATTTAATTAGAAACCGAATTTAAGACCCATCATAAAGTCACGACTCAAAGGAATGGCTGCATAGTCATATCCCATCTGTCCGACTGAAGAACCGGTTGAAGGATCATATCCTTTGTAGTTGGTAATAGTGAACAAACGGGTAGCGCCTACATAAATACGCAGGTTACTCAAGCCCATTTTCTTACAATATTTAACCGGCAGATTATAACCTATCTGCAAGTTATTCAGACGCAGATAGTCACCATTCTCCACAAAACGGGTGGAAGTACGAGAGTTCTTATTAGGGTCACCAGACACGGCACGTGGAATATCAGTATCAGGATTTTCAGGTGTCCAAGCATTCAAGGCATTCTTACCATAGTTGAACACATGGTCCATACGCTCCAACTGATATTTAGTATAGTTATAACGCTTAGCACCAAAGTCACCGTAGAAATTGGCTACCAAGTCAAAGTCTTTATAAGTCAAGTTAATGTTGAATCCCAATGACACCTTCGGTGTACCACTACCCACTTTCACGCGGTCGTTTGTATCAAGCATACCATCTCCATTCTGATCTATGAAACGGATATCACCCGGCTTAGCCACAGGCTGCAGAGGCTGCCAGTTGCCGTTTTGATCCTTATAGCCATGAGCTGTGTTCCATTCGTCCACTTCTGCTTGATTTTGGAAGATTCCGGCAGTTTGATATACCCAGAATTCACCGATTTCACCACCTACATAAGTACGCAAAGCACCGTATTCATAGAGATAGTCAGGATTGGCCATAGATTTCAACACACTTTTATAATGAGATAAATTCAAATCCAAATCATACTTCAATCCTCCGGCTTTGCCATGATAAATGGCTTGCATTTCAAAACCGGTTGTGCGCAACTTACCATCGTTCACCAAGATAGAAGAATTATAGCCGGTAGCTAAACTGATGTTACGGCTAGAAAGCATATCCCTGGTGTTCTTAATATAAGCTTCCGCAGAAAGCTCCAGTTTATTGTTCCATAAACTAATGTCTACACCGATATTCTTATACACCGTCGTTTCCCACTTGATGTTACTGGATGGAAAAGCTGTAATGGCATATCCCATGGAAGTTTCACGACCATCAAAAGGATAGTTCAATGCATGGGTATTGTAGCTCAAAGTAGGAATATATCGATAAAGACCTATGTTCTGATTACCCAAAGCACCGTAGCTCAAACGGAGTTTAAACATGGAAACAGTTTCTTTCAAATTTTCCCAAAATGGTTCATTAGCAATGTTCCAACCCAATGATACAGAAGGGAAGAACCCCCACTTGTTACCTTTAGCAAAACGTGAAGAGCCATCATAACGGAAAGAAGCCATAATCATATAACGCATCATGTAGTTGTAGTTCACACGGCCAAAGAGAGAACGGAGGGCACTGCGGGTCTTGGTACCACCTACAGAATAGTTACTTTTAGCATGTCCCATCAAGCTCATACTGTTATTCTCAAAATCAGAACCGGAAGCACTAAGGTCTTCATACTTATTTTCTTCCTGAGAAAGTCCCAATAAAAGAGAAAGATTGTGTATTTCAGCAATGGTCTTGTCATAATTAGCTGTCAATTCCAACAAATCGTTGGTTGTCTGCGAACGTGATTCAGATAAACTAGCCATCGTGTTTCGTTTGGCCGCCCCAATCTCATAGGTAGGTGTAAAAAGACGAGATTTGCTAAAGTACATATTACGGCTGGCATTGAATTTCACGATAAGCCCTTTAATCGGCTCGTACTGCAAATAGCCGGAAGCTGCGATATAATCGGTAGAGCTTGTATTATCAATCAATTTATTAAAAGCAACCTGATTACCGGCATCAGACATACCCATACCAGAGATGGCACCACCATAACCACCATCGTTGTTCTCATCATAAAGGAACGCTAACGGCTCCATATTCGTCACCTGATAAATGGAAGAGAAACCCGAATTGGATTCCAAATCGGCCGACCAACGGCTATAGCTTACAGATTCACCCATTTTAAACTTACCACGGGTAACATCAGAGTTTAAACGGAAACCGAACTTTTCATCTCCGGTAGCAATAGTCACACCGTCCGTCTTACTATAGAAAGCAGAAAGAGACACATTGGAATTAGCACTACCTGCCGTATAACCAATGTTATATTTTTGTGTAAAACCACGTTGATAATACTCTTTCTGCCAATCAGTATCAGCAAACTGACTCGGGTCTCTCTCGTACTCGCTGATATATTTAGGCCAGCGGCTTTCATCCGTACCTGCATTTGTTAATGCCATCTTACGTACTTTAATAAACTCAGCTGAATTACAAACTTCCAGACGCTTCGGCATGGCACTCAACCCCCAATAACCGGAAAAAGTAATCTTCGGAGCTGAATTCATCGTACCACGATGTGTTTCAATCAAAATAACACCAGCTGCCGAACGTGAACCATAGATAGCGGCAGTAGCAGCATCTTTCAATACGGAAATCGATTTAATATCTTCAGGATTAAGATAAGACATATTACCCGGGACACCATCGATAATCACTAGTGGACCGTTACTTTCACTGTTCTCGCCATCATCATCTTTCCAAGAAGTCACACCGCGTACCTGCAAAGTGGCAGAAGAACCGGCAGCACCACTGCCAAAGTTTACCGACAAACCCGGAGCCATACCTTGCAATGCCATCTCTGCATTTGCAGTAGGAATCTTAGACAGTTTATCACCCGATACTGATGTTACCGAACCTGAAACATCAGACTTTTTCTGTGTACCATAACCAATTACAACCACCTCATCCAATGTCTTGGTATCTTCTATTAATACAATTTTTATAGTAGACTGATTACCTATTTTCACGGTCTTTGTGGTATAACCTACATAAGAAACAATCAATTCAGTTCCCTTACCGATAGATAAAGTAAAACGACCATCCAAATCAGTAATCGTACCGTTTGTAGTACCTTTTTCCAATACACTGGCACCAATGATAGGTTCACCCTGCTCATCGGCTACAATACCGTTTATAGATTTCTGTTGTTTCACTGCTTCTACTTCGGGAGTTGCTTGCTTATATAATACAATATGACGATTTTCTATTTTATAATCGATACCTGATTTTGAAAATAACCGATCTAAAATCTGGTTAATCGTTTTATTTTCTACTTTAATGGATACTTTTCTATTGACATTGACTTGATTCAGATTATAGGTAAAATAGAAATTTCCTTTTTTCTCAATAGCATTAATCACGTCATGCACCGTAGTATTTTCCATGTCCAAAGACATCTTCACATTCTGTGAATAAGCGATGCCTGCCCAACACGGGACAGTTCCCAATAATAGAAAAAGAACAAAGAATTTCATAATTAACAATGTTTTTCGTAGCCATAGTGATTTTTGCTCACCCAATGGCGTGCATTTCATAATATTATCCATACATTTGTAATTGATTAGTTTGTAATAAATTATAAGGTTACTCATTAATCCGGGTCGAAAGATGGTGGTGCGTCTTCGACCCTTCATTTTTTGCAAAGGTTTTACTTCATAGGCATCCGTTGTTTTTCAAAGTTTCACATACTGTTATTTTTTATATAGGTATACCGTTTTCTTTTCAATTCTATAATCCACCCGTCTGGTTTCTTTCAACAATTCCATCGCCTGGGCTATGGTCAAGTCTTTCCTAAAATGGCAAGTGAAATATTCTTCAACCAGCGAACTATCCATAATCCTGATTTTCACATCATACCGACGTTCTATAACCTTTGCCATTTCTTTCAAAGTCTTATTGTCGAATCTCAGGTCACCAGTAGTCCAACTATCCACATTTGCCTGCGCCGAATTCCTTATTAACACCAAGCCATCACTAACGGTGTAATATACCTGGTCATTGGGCGACATTCTTTCCTTACTTCTGTCATCTAAGGTTGATACTTCTACCGAACCTTCTTTCAAAGTAATCCAACTCGGTTCATCCAAATAGGCTTTTGCATTAAATTTTGTACCCAACACCCTGATATTCAACATCGGCAATTTCACCGTAAACGGACATTTGGGATTATGTGCCACCTCAAAATAGCCCTCTCCTTCCAATGTGACCGTTCTATATTTTTCCGAGAACTTAGCCGGATAAGAAAAACGGCTCTCAGCGTTCAGCCAGACTGTTGTTCCGTCACTCAGCAATAAAGAAACCCGTTGGCCTTTCGGAACCACTACCGTATTGTATGCTTCCGGTTCCTCTTTCGTGATATAGAACAAGTTTGTCGCAAAAAGACAAACAGCAACCAACACAGCCGCATACTTCCACCATTCCCTCTGACGGTAAATCTCTGTATCGGTTTCTCTCTTTTCTCTATCTGTCCACTCAAGCCAAGTTGTCTGCTCAGTTGCCGATAAGCTTCATCCATACGTCCTTTATCCGAAAAACGCATTTCAGCTTTCAGTCCCCAGATTTGCTCCAGCTCAAATAAACGCTGACGGTTATCTTTCTCTTTCAACCACTCTAAAATCTCTTTTTCTTCGGTTGCAGTACAATGCTTATTGATATATCGAATTAAAATTTCGTCCTTCATTTACTTTCTTTATTGTCTTTCATTATTAAGACAATTAACCTAGAAGGAACTACGGGGTTAAAAAGAAAAAAAAATGCTTTTTTTGCATTTTATTTTTTACAGACTCCAGAAAAAGCCTGCATGAAGGTATTAACGAAGCAAAAACAACAGACAGAACAATACCTCCTTCAAATCCTCTCTCAAGAATTTTGTGGCTTTCTGTACATGTTCTTCCACCGTACGGGATGAAATATGCATAGCCTCCGCTATCTCTTTATAAGTCATCTCTTTAAAGTAAGACAATTCGAAAGCCTGACGACATTTAGGAGGTAATTTAGAGATGGAAGCTTTCAACAATTTCCGGATATCACGCTCAACCACCTCATTCCACAATTCGTTGGCGTCCGATCCTGCCAGCTGAAAGACCATGCGTTCTTCCGCCAAACGTACCTCCTCCTCATGCCCCAGCACAACAGCTTGGTGCTTCAGATAATTCAGGCAATTATTCTGTGTGCATTTATAAAGGAAAGAATGAATGGCATTGGGTATCAAAGCGGACTTCTGCTCCCAATACATGACAAAGACACTTTGTACAATATCTTCGGCAATATGTTCAGGCACAAAACGGCAAGCTACAGACATTAGACGAGGATAGAAAAGATTAAAAAGAAGACGAAACTCCGTCTCGTCTCCTTTTTGTACTTTATTTATATCTATAGAAATTGTTTGCATCTCCACATCCAATCCAAAGTTAACAGATACAAAGCTAATTTATTTTTCCAATTCCTGCAAACTTTCCATTTTCTTTGTTTCCAGGAACTCATAGATACCACAAAGATGTTCTTTTACCTTTTTATTCCCAAATTCATACACTTTCGTCACTAATCCGTCCAAAAAGTCACGATCATGAGATACAACAATCAATGTACCGTCAAAATCCATCAAAGCTTGTTTCAGGATATCTTTGGTTTTCATATCCAAGTGATTGGTAGGCTCATCTAAAATCAACAGATTCACCGGTTCTAACAATAGTTTGATCATGGCAAGACGAGTACGTTCTCCACCACTGAGCACTTTCACCTTCTTCATGGAAGCTTCGGGGCCGCCAAACATAAATGCACCCAGCAAGTCTCGTATTTTATTACGGATCTCCCCTTTCGCCACATCATCTATCGTTTGAAAGACCGTGAGGTTCTCGTCCAACAAAGAGGCTTGATTCTGAGCAAAATAACCAATCTGCACATTGTGTCCCAGCGTCAAAGTCCCTTCATGCTCTATCTCACGCATGATACATTTTACCAAAGTAGACTTACCTTCACCGTTCTTGCCCACAAAAGCCACTTTATCCCCTCTCTCGATGGTCAATGAGGCATTCTTGAAAACCACATGATCACCATAGGTCTTTCCTACCCCGTCCATAATGACCGGGTAATTTCCACTTCGCGGAGAAGGCGGGAATTTCAACCGCAATGCTGAGGTATCTTCTTCGTCCACTTCAACCAATTCTAATTTCTCAAGCATCTTCACACGGCTCTGCACTTGCAAAGTTTTGCTATAAGTTCCTTTGAACCGTTCTATGAAATCCTTGGTTTCCTGTATCATCTTCTGCTGCTCCTCATATTGCTTCATCTGTTGCTCGCGACGTTCTTTACGCAATATCAGATATTGGGAATAATTCACTTTATAATCATAGATACGTCCCATCGTTACTTCAATGGTACGGGTCGTGATATTATCTACAAATTTACGGTCGTGGCTGATGACAATTACCGCTTTGGCACTATTGACCAAGAAATCCTCCAACCACTGGATGGATTCAATATCAAGATGGTTGGTGGGCTCATCCAACAATAATACATCCGGATTCTGGAGCAATAATTTAGCTAACTCAATACGCATACGCCAGCCACCGCTGAAATCACTGGTAGGGCGATTGAAGTCCTCACGCATAAAACCAAGTCCCAGCAAAGCCTTTTCCACATCTTCTTCAAAATGAGTAAGATCAATGGAATAAAACTTCTCACTCATGGTAGAAACCTTCTCGATTAACTCCATATATGAATCACTTTCATAATCGGTACGTGTTTCAAGTTCCTTATTTATGGCTTCTATTTCTGCCTCCATAGCATGAAGATGCGCGAATGCCTGAGAAGCTTCCTCGAATACAGTACGCCCATCCTCTGTCATCAGATGCTGGGGAAGATAAGCTATCACACAATCCTTAGGAGCCGACACCTTTCCACGACTAGGTTGCCGCACACCAGCCAAGATCTTTAATAAGGTAGACTTGCCCGCACCATTTTTCCCCATCAAGGCAATACGGTCTTTCTCATTTATCTGAAAAGATATGTCACTAAACAAGGTGGTACCGCCAAACTCAACGGTCAATCCATCTACTGAAATCATATTTATTCTTTTAATCAGCAAGAGGGTGCGTCAAAAAAATGATTCAAGCTACCATTTTTTTGACACCCCCTCCTACAAGTTTTATACTTTATTGTTTTTATACTTTTTACCAATATCAGCTTGCCAATATTAATATCAATAATTGGGCAGTCAGAATACGAAGGAACATGGACACCGGATACACAGTAGAATAACCTACCGCCGGAGCATTATTACCTGCTGTCTGATTAGAATACGCCAATGCGGGGGGATCTGTGTTACTACCTGCAATAAGCCCCATCAACATGAAATAATTCATCTTGTAATGCCAGCGTGCAACCGCTCCCATTATTAATAAAGGTATAACTGTAATAAGGAAACCACAACCCACATACAACAAACCATCTCCATCGACAACCGTATTCACAAAATTCGCACCAGCCTTTATCCCCACACTGGCAAGGAACAAAGCAATACCAATTTCACGCAACATCAAATTGGCACTCATAGTGGTATAAGTCACTAATTTCAATTTATATCCGAAACGACCTATCAAAATAGATACAATCAACGGACCACCGGCCAAACCCAATTTTACCGGAGTAGGAATACCTGGAAACGCAATAGGCAGACTACCAAAGAAAATACCCAGGAAAATACCCACAAAAATAGTCACGATATTAGGATGATCCAAACGTTTCAATGAGTTACCCATCAAATTGGCAACACGTTCCACCGCATCCTGAGGACCTACCACCATTACACGGTCACCTACCTGCAAGGTCAAGTTACGTGAAGCGAAAATATCCATACCTGAACGGTTGACACGGGTCACATTCACACCATACATACTACTGAAATGAAACTCACCCAATTGCTTACCATTCATTTTAGGTTGTGTAATCAAAATACGGCGGGATACCATCGGAGTATCCTGCTTTTCCCAATCCACTTCAATTTTAGGACCGATAAAAGCAATAATGGCTTCCGCATCGTCCTCTGCACAAACCACAAACAACTGATCACCAAGATGGAAGACAGTATCACGATTAGGAATACTGACATGACCGTTCTGCAATATACGTGAACAAACAAAGTCACGCCCCATGAAGTCTCTGACCTGAAGCAACGTTTTTCCTGCCAACGCCTCATTATGTACTTCCAGGTGCATCATACGAGGAGTCAGATGAGGATTTGCAGCTTCTTCTTTAGCGATATCCTCTTCCTCCTTTTTCAAATTAATCCGGCAAATGTAGCGGATAGCAATAATGGAACCAATGATACCCAGCACTCCCAACGGATAAGCGCACGCATATCCCATCGCTATCTGCGGACCATTGTAATTCAACTGGCTCAACGCTTCGTTGGCAGCACCCAGTCCCGGCGTGTTCGTTACGGCACCACAAAGAATACCCACCATCATAGGCAGCTCTATCCGACCGTTCAAGCCATAATACAAAGCCACAGCCACAACAATGTTCAATGCGACAATCCCCATTGCCACTAGATTCATGGCAATCCCTCCTTTCTTAAAGGAAGAGAAAAAAGAAGGACCTACCTGAAGTCCGATACAGAACACGAACAATATCAGTCCGAAATCCTGTAAAAATGTAAGTATCTGTGTATTCCCCGTTAAGCCGAAATGTCCGCAGACAATACCGGTAAACAAAACAAAAGTAACACCTAACGATACCCCGAAAAATTTAATTTTTCCCAGCAACACTCCTACTGCAATCACAAAGGAATAAAGCAGCACGATATGCGCTATTGAGTTTTCATCAAATAATAGATTTTGTAACCAGTCCATGATATAATACTATGTTTTTATAAATTGCCGCAAAATTAATGAATTCCCCTCACTCAGCCCAACAATTTGAAAACTATTATTTCATGATTCCTATTTATTTTGCAATATCCACTTTGCAATAAGAACATCTTTTGTTTTCGTCACTTAACAAAATGACAGAAACCTCTCTTTCTCCTTTATGAAAATAGCTAAAAAAAGGATTCTATTTAAAAGGTTTTAGTATATTTGCCCGTACTATTGAAAAAGTATGTGATATAATTCTTAAATATTAATACCGAATAAACTATGGCAGATAGTAAAGAGAAACTCTTTTCGGACTTCCCAGCCGTTTCTACGGAACAGTGGATGGAAAAGATTACAGCAGACTTGAAAGGCGCTGATTTTGAAAAGAAATTGGTTTGGAGAACCAACGAAGGTTTTAAAGTAAAACCATTTTATCGCCAGGAAGATCTGGAAGGTTTGAAAACAACTGAAGGACTACCCGGAGAATTCCCCTATGTAAGAGGCACGAAGAAAAACGACAATACTTGGTTCGTGCGTCAGGAAATCAAAGTAGAATGCCCTAAAGAGGCTAATGCTAAAGCACTGGATATTTTGAACAAAGGTGTTGACTCATTGGGATTCTACGTAAAGAAGAAAGACCTCAGTCCTGAATATATCGAAACATTATTGAATGATATCTGTGCGGAATGCATTGAGTTAAACTTCTCCACTTGCCAAGGACATACGGTGGAATTAGCCAAATTATTGGTTGCTTACTTCCAAAAGAAAGGATACGACCTGACCAAGTTGCAAGGCTCCGTCAACTATGACCCTATGGGTAAAATGATGGTAAAAGGCAAAGACCTTAGCAATTTCATCACTACTGCCAAAGAATTGGTAGAAGTACTGGCTCCGCTACCTAAATTCCGTTGTATCTGTGTCAATGCGATAGAACTGAACAATGCCGGATCTTATATTTCACAAGAACTGGGCTATGCATTGGCTTGGGGTAACGAATATCTGAGCAAGCTGGTAGAAGCAGGAGTTCCTGCCGCACTGGCTGCCAAGAAAATAAAATTCAATTTCGGCATCAGTTCCAACTATTTTCTAGAAATTGCCAAGTTCCGCGCAGCACGTATGTTATGGGCGGACATCGTAAAAGAATATCATCCTCAATGCAACCGCCAGCCCGAATGTCCGAACAAAGCGGAAGACGGTACTTGTCTCTGTGCCTGCAAAATGGTGGCACATGCTGAAACATCCACTTTCAACCTGACTTTGTTTGATGCACATGTAAACCTGCTCCGCACTCAAACCGAAGCGATGAGTGCCGCCTTGGCAGGAGTCAACTCCATCACCGTAACCCCGTTTGACAAGACTTACGAAACTCCGGACGACTTCTCTGAACGTATCGCCCGTAACCAACAGTTATTGCTAAAAGAAGAATGTCATTTCAACAAAGTAGTTGACCCCGCCGCGGGTTCTTACTTTATTGAAAATTTAACAATTTCTATTGCCACACAGGCATGGGAATTATTCTTGAAAGTAGAAGACGAAGGAGGAATGCTGGAAGCAGTAAAAGCAGGAAAAGTACAGGAAGCGATCAACGCAAGCAACAAGGCCCGCCACGATTCCGTTTCAAAACGCAAAGAAATTCTACTGGGTACCAACCAATATCCTAACTTCAATGAAAAAGCAGGCGAAAAGGCTCCTGTAGAAGCCAAATGTTGTTGTGGAGGTAATCATGACAGCTGTGAAAAGCCGTTTGCCACATTAAACTTCGACCGTGCTGCCAGCCAGTTTGAAGCACTTCGTTTGCAGACAGAGAAATCCGGCAAACGTCCGAAAGCATTTATGCTGACTATCGGTAATCTGGCCATGCGTCAAGCACGTGCCCAATTCTCATGCAACTTCCTGGCTTGTGCCGGTTACGAAGTAATCGACAATTTGGGCTTCCCCACAGTAGAGGCCGGTGTCGAAGCAGCTATGAAAGCCGGTGCAGACATCGTAGTTATCTGTTCCAGCGATGATGAATATGCAGAATATGCTATTCCTGCATTCAAGGCATTGGACGGACGAGCTATTTTCATTGTTGCAGGTGCTCCTGCTTGTATGGAAGAGCTGAAAGCCGCAGGCATCGAAAACTTTATCCATGTACGTGTCAACGTATTGGACACATTGAAAGAATACAACGCTAAGTTAGGAATTAAGTAAGGAAGAACAATGAAACCGAATTTTAAAAATATAGATATATATGCCGGATTTCAACCTCAGAATGGTATGGAATGGCAAAAAGAAAATGGCATCACCGCCGACTGGAAAACGCCGGAACACATCAATGTGAAGCCTGTTTACACTAAAGAAGATTTGGAAGGCATGGAGCACTTGAACTATGTAGCAGGTATTCCTCCTTATCTTCGCGGCCCGTACTCCATGATGTACACTTTCCGTCCTTGGACTATCCGCCAATACGCAGGTTTCTCCACTGCCGAAGAAAGTAATGCATTCTATCGCCGTAATTTGGCATCAGGCCAGAAAGGCTTGTCTGTCGCATTCGACCTTCCGACACACCGCGGCTATGACCCCGACCATGAACGTGTAGTAGGTGACGTAGGTAAGGCAGGCGTGTCTATTTGCTCATTGGAAAATATGAAAGTTTTGTTCGATGGTATTCCTTTGAACAAGATGTCTGTTTCCATGACCATGAATGGTGCCGTACTTCCCATCATGGCATTCTATATCAATGCAGGTTTGGAACAGGGAGCCAAATTGGAAGAAATGGCCGGAACCATCCAGAATGATATCTTAAAAGAGTTTATGGTGCGTAACACTTATATTTATCCACCTGCCTTTTCCATGAAGATCATCTCTGACATATTTGAATATACCTCACAAAAAATGCCTAAGTTCAATTCCATCTCCATCTCGGGCTACCACATGCAGGAAGCAGGTGCCACAGCAGATATTGAATTGGCTTATACACTGGCTGACGGTTTGGAATATCTTCGGGCCGGAGTAGCCGCAGGTATAGACATCGATGCATTCGCTCCGCGTCTGTCATTCTTCTGGGCTATCGGCATGAATCATTTTATGGAAATTGCCAAAATGCGTGCGGCACGTATGCTGTGGGCTAAAATTGTCAAGCAGTTCAACCCGAAGAATCCGAAATCACTGGCATTGCGTACCCATTCCCAGACTTCGGGCTGGTCATTGACGGAGCAAGATCCGTTCAACAATGTAGGTCGTACTTGTATTGAAGCTATGGCAGCAGCATTGGGACACACCCAGTCACTGCACACCAACGCATTGGATGAGGCAATTGCATTGCCCACCGACTTCTCTGCACGTATCGCACGTAATACTCAGATTTATATTCAGGAAGAAACATATGTTTGCAAGAACGTGGACCCATGGGGTGGTTCTTACTATGTAGAATCTTTAACTAACGAACTGGCTCACAAGGCTTGGGAACATATTCAGGAAATTGAAAGCTTGGGCGGTATGGCGAAAGCTATCGAAACCGGAGTACCCAAAATGCGTATTGAAGAAGCTGCGGCACGTACTCAGGCCCGTATCGACTCCGGTGCCCAGACAATTGTCGGCACTAACAAATATCGTTTGGAAAAAGAGGATCCTATCGATATCCTTGAAGTAGACAATACAGCTGTACGTTTGGAACAAATTGAAAATCTGAAGCGTTTGAAAGAAGGCCGCAATCAAGCAGAAGTAGACAAAGCTTTGGCAGCCATCACCGAATGTGTAAAGACAGGTAAAGGCAATTTGCTGGAACTGGCTGTAGAGGCAGCTCATGTCCGTGCTACCTTGGGCGAGATTTCGGATGCTTGTGAAACAATTGTAGGACGTTATAAAGCAGTAATCAGAACTATATCAGGCGTGTACTCATCAGAAAGTAAAAAGGATACAGACTTCGCAAGAGCTTGCGAACTGACCGAAGAATTTGCAAAGAAGGAAGGCCGCCGTCCGCGTATCATGATTGCCAAGATGGGACAGGACGGACACGACCGTGGTGCAAAAGTAGTTGCAACAGGTTATGCCGACTGTGGTTTCGACGTAGATATGGGACCGTTGTTCCAAACTCCTGCCGAAGCTGCTCGTGACGCAGTGGAAAACGACGTTCATGTAGTAGGTGTTTCTTCATTGGCTGCCGGACACAAGACACTGATCCCGCAGATTATTGAAGAATTAAAGAAATTAGGTCGTGAAGATATTTTGGTCATCGCCGGTGGTGTTATCCCCGCTCAAGACTATGACTTCTTATACAAGGCAGGTGTTGTAGCAATCTTCGGCCCCGGAACTTCTGTTGCCAAAGCAGCAGTTCAGATTATGGACATTTTACTGGACGAAGAGGAATAAGCTTTTTCACCTGAATAGTTTATCATTTTAAACAATAGTAAAGAATCTGTTTACACTTATTTCGTGTTTACAGGTTCTTTACTTTATTCAAGACAATGGATTATAACGATAGACCAAGGATAAATTAAATCCATTTCTTCTAAATTACCAAAAAACATCAACAAAATTGATATTAGACAACCCTAGTAATACAAAAAGAAAACCAGAAAAGCTATCGGTCTTGTAAAACAAAGGTTATGTCAAGCAAAAAGGTGGTACAAAGGGACATTCATTAAATATTACAAAATCAGCCAACTAATTCATACACAAAGTA
>ERZ1504511.268-NODE-268-length-19160-cov-4.903324_pt1 | contig 19160 bp, 19 predicted proteins | sample MGYA00571821_ERZ1504511 | MGnify/ENA primary metagenome ERZ1504511 (study PRJEB39906, sample SAMEA3182102) | gut metagenome | biome: human; feature: gut; material: Stool; isolation source: human stools | place: Canada | collected 2013-02-18 ... | reverse complement strand
CCATGACGATGGAGAACAGTGCCGCGAGTGCCATGCACATCTGCAATATCCACCAATTACTCCAGATGGGTAAAACCATAGGAAAACATATCTAACGTAATCTGCCAAATAGCACTGATTTATAGTTAGTTATGAATAGAGGCCGTTTTTTGATTGGATAGTTATATTTGCCTAATTTGGGATATAAAAGCACGCTTTTTGTCCCGTTTTTGTCCCGCCGTGAATTATCTTTGTTGCGCTTGCAAGTGACTGATATACAATATAGTAACAAATCCAAGAATCGGATAACACAGAAAAGAAAATGGGACGAAATAAGAAAGAAATCAAAATCAAGGAGCCTGTCCGCATACGCGAGAAGAGGCTCAACGACGGCAATGTAAGCCTGTACCTCGACATGTACTACCGTGGCGCAAGGAAGAAAGAGGGGCTGAAACTCTACCTCGTGCCGGAAACGGATGCCGCCGCCAAGTTGCAGAACAGGAACACGCGCAAGCTGGCCGAACAAATCAAGGCGCAACGCATCCTCGACATTCAGGAAAAGGGGCTTGTGAACTGGGAGGACGTGAAAAAGGCACGGATGACGCTCAGCGCATGGGTGGCAAAGTACACCGCCGAAGAAAACGGGTTAAGCCCGGCCAGCATGAGGTCGAAGCGGAACGCACAGGCAAGGGTGGAAGAATACCTATTATATATAGGCAAGCCGACCCTCTCCTTAAAAGAGGTTGACAAGGATTTCTGCAAGGGCTTCATCGCCTTTCTGAAAACCTGCACGTTCAACCAAGGCAAAAAGACGTTGAGCAGCACCACCTGCCGCATCTTCATGAACCGCCTTGCCGCCGCGCTGAACAAGGCCGTCAGCGAAGGGTTGATAGACCGCAACCCATTCAAGCTGTTGGAAACAAAGGAGAAGCCGCAGAAGCTGAGCGCCATGCGTGAGTTCCTGACCATTGAGGAACTTCGTCAACTGATGGCCACGCCGTGCCGCTACGACATTGTGAAAAAGGCATTTCTGTTTTCCTGTTTCACCGGGTTACGGTACAGCGACATGATGACCTTGAAATGGGGCGAGATACACACGGCGGCGGACGGAAAGACGCTTTACATCGAACATCAACAAGTGAAAACCAAGAATACGGTGACGATACCGCTCTCCAACGAAGCCTTGAAATGGATGCCCCGAAAGTCAAAGGACGAAGAAAGGGTATTTCACCAGTTGCGCATCACCTCTACCACGGTGGAAGTGGTGTTGGGCGAATGGATGCAGGAGGCTGGCATCACGAAGCACATCACCTACCATTGCAGCAGGCATACGGCGGCGACCCTGTTGCTGACCCTCGGCGCAGACCTTTATACGGTGAGCAAGATACTCGGACACCGAAGCATCCGCATGACCGAAGTCTATGCCAAGATAGTGGATAAGAAGAAAATCGAGACGATGAACCTCGTGAACAATATGTTTGTATAACTTAAAAATAAAAAGGAAGAATTTTATGAAAGTAGAAATCAAAGCAAGAATGTTGACAGCCGGAAACCGTAGCCTTTATTTGGAGTATTACGAAACCGGCTTCCGCAAGAGGGAGAACCTGCACCTGTACCTTATCCCCGATGACGCTCCCAATGCAAGAAAACTCAACGAACAAACCTTGCGAAAGGCACAGGAGATACAGGCACAGCGCATCCTTACACCTCCGTCTTTCGAGAAGAAGGAAAAGAGGGAAGAAAACGAACAGAACAAGACCATGACTTGGCTTGGGTGGTGCGATGACTATGTGCGTTGTGCCATGACAGATGGAAACTGTAAAAAAATGATACAACATAAGGATGTTGTGCGCAGGCGGATTGAAGCCTATTTGAAACGTGCAAAGAAAACGGATGTCTTGCTGAAAGATGTGGACAGGGATTTGGTAAGCGGCCTGTTCGGGTATATGCGAAGTTATCGTAACCGTAAGCAAATAAGGACGAATGGCGGCAGGCTGGCCGCTTATACCCTCGTGCTGTTTGAGGAAACGGTAAAGGCCATCTTCAACAAGGCCGTGCGTGACGGACTGATGGCTTCCAATCCCGTTCAGGAACTTACAAGGGAGGAGCGTTTCCATGCGCCGGACAAGCACCGCGAATACCTGACGGCTGACGAACTGAAACGCTTTCTTGCCGTAGAGCTGCAAACCTATATGGAAGAAGTCGTGCAGAGGGCTTTCGGCTTCTCGTGCATGACGGGGCTTAGGCTCGGCGACATGCAACGGCTGCGGTGGAGCGACATCAAGGACGTAAACGGCGTACAAACGGTGTCGGTCATCCAGCACAAGACCAAGCGGCCAGTTGCCGTACCGCTCAATGCGTTGGCTCTATCGTTGCTTCCTCCACGCCCCGAAAACGGAGAGGACGGCATCATCTTCCCGTTGGTGAAGAAGCCCGACAACGTGGCGAAGTACGTGCGCCGCATCAAGGACAAGGCAGGGATAGAAAAGGATTTCACCTATCACAGCAGCCGCCATTCGGCGGCAACGCTGGCGATAACGGCAGGTGCGGAACTCTACTCAGTCAGCAAGATTTTGGGGCATGGCAGCATCGCGTCAACGCAGGTTTACGCAAAGGTGAAAATGGAAAAGAAAGTTGAAGCAATGAACCTGACAAACGGTGTGTTCTAACTTGAATGATAGCCCAAACAGGGGGGTGTTGAAATGACATCCCCCTATGTTTGAAGTAGAAGTTGTTTAGAGGGCGCTAAATCAACGACCCCTATAATGTTTCATATTTATTGAGAAGAAAACATTTTTGCAAAAACACAACTCGTTGGTTGTGCTTTCTCGAATAATTGTATTACCTTTGCATCCAGACAAGATAAGGTAATCTTTCAATGAATACAACGACAGATAAAATGCCTTGTATGGCTTTGGAAGCCGTAAAGCAGGAAACTGGTGTGAAACAGGATAAAAAGGATTGGGCGGAATATTCACAGTTGATTGCCGCCGCCATGTCAAAACGGATGACGGAACTCGGCTTGACGCAACAGATGCTTGCCGAAAAGATGAACTGCACCCAGCAATACATATCCAAAGTGCTGAAAGGCAAAAAGAATATGTCGTTGGAAACCATTTGCAAGATAGAAAACGCATTGGGAATTGAGATTATCAGAAGTCTGAATGATAATAAGTAACGCATAAAAGGTAGAACAGGAATATGTCTATACAAAGTGAAGCGGCATTGGAAGCCGGACTTATCGCCACGCTCCAGCAAATGGACTATGAATATGTCCAAATTGCCGAGGAGGACAATCTTCAAGCCAATTTCAAGAGGCAGTTGGAGATACACAACCGTAAGCGGTTGGCGGAGCATGGCCGTACCGAATTTACGGATGAGGAATTTGACAAGATACTCATCTACCTTGAAGGAGGCACACGCTTTGAAAAGGCGAAGAAGCTCCGCGACCTTTATCCGCTTGACACGGCGGACGGCAAACGCATCTGGGTGGAGTTCCTTAACCGTCAACAGTGGTGTCAGAACGAATTTCAGGTTTCCAACCAAATCACGGTGGAAGGGCGTAAGAAGTGCCGCTACGATGTGACCATTCTTATAAACGGTCTGCCTTTGGTACAGATTGAATTGAAACGTCGGGGCGTAGAGTTAAGGGTGGCATACGACCAAATCCAACGCTATCATAAGACTTCTTATCACGGGTTGTTTGATTACATTCAACTGTTCGTGATTTCCAACGGTGTCAACACACGCTACTTCGCCAACAATCCAAACGGAGGCTATAAGTTCACGTTCAACTGGACGGACGCAGCCAATGTGCCGTTCAATGAATTGGATAAGTTTGCAGCCGCATTTTTGGAGAAATGTACGCTCGGCAAAATCATAGGAAAATACATCGTGCTGCATGAGGGCGACAAGTGCCTGATGGTGCTTCGTCCGTACCAGTTCTATGCCGTGGAGAAGATATTGGATAAGGTGAAGAACTCCAACGACAACGGCTATATATGGCATACAACAGGAGCCGGAAAGACCTTGACTTCATTCAAGGCGGCACAGCTTGTTTCCGAACTGGACGATGTGGATAAGGTAATGTTTGTGGTTGACCGTCACGACCTTGACACCCAAACCCAATCGGAATATGAAGCCTTTGAGCCGGGTGCGGTGGACGGCACGGACAACACGGATGAGTTGGTGAAACGGTTGCACAGCAATTCCAAGATAATCATCACTACCATTCAGAAGCTCAACGCCGCAGTTAGCAAGACGTGGTACAGCAACAAGATTGAGGCCATACGCCACTCCCGTATCGTGATGATATTCGACGAGTGCCACAGAAGCCACTTTGGGGAAAGTCACAAGCGCATCATGAAGTTCTTTGACAACGCCCAAGTGTTTGGCTTCACTGGTACTCCCATCTTCACGGAAAATGCCGTTGACGGGCATACCACCAAAGAGATATTCGGCAACTGCCTGCACCAATACCTTATCAAGGATGCCATAGCCGATGAAAACGTGCTGGGCTTTCTTGTGGAGTATTATCACGGAAGCGAAGAAGTGGAAAAGGGCAATGCCAACCGCATGGAGGAGATAGCCAAATTCATCCTTAATAATTTCAATAAGTCAACCTTTGACGGTGAGTTTGATGCTCTGTTTGCCGTGCAATCCGTACCGATGCTTATCCGCTATTACAAGATATTCAAGTCGTTGAAGCCGAAAATCCGTATCGGCGCAGTATTTACATACGCTGCCAACAGCAGCCAGGACGATGAACAGACGGGAATGAATACGGGGCAGTATGTCAGCGAAAGCACAGGCGAGGCGGACGAACTGCAAGCCATCATGGATGACTACAATGAAATGTTCGGCACAGCGTTCACGACCGAGAATTTCCGTGCTTACTACGATGACATCAACCTGCGCATGAAAAAGAAGAAAGCGGACATGAAGCCGCTTGACCTCTGCCTTGTCGTGGGTATGTTCCTGACGGGCTTCGACAGCAAGAAACTCAATACGCTCTATGTGGATAAGAATTTGGTATATCACGGATTACTGCAAGCGTTCAGCCGCACGAATCGTGTGCTGAACGAGAAAAAGCGTTTCGGTAAAATTATATGCTTCCGTGATTTGAAAAGCAATGTTGATACGGCCATCAGGCTTTTCAGCAACTCCAACAATCCCGAAGAAATAATACGACCTCCGTTTGAGGAAGTGAAAAAGGAATACCAACAGTTGGCAACGGATTTCTTGCGGAAATACCCAGAGCCAAGTAGCATTGACCTGCTACAGAGCGAAAAGGACAAGAAAGACTTTGTGCTTGCTTTCCGTGACATCATTCGCAAACATGCGGAAATCCAGATATACGAGGACTACAGCGAAGATGCTGATGATTTGGGGTTGACCGAACAGCAATTTAACGACTATAAGAGTAAATACCTTGACATTACGGTCGGGTTTATCGAGCCTCCTGTCTATCCTTCGGTTGTCGCTGAAGATCTGGCACCTTATGGTGATGAACAAGGACTGGAAGATATTGATTTCTGCCTTGAACTCCTGCATAGCGACATTATCAATGTGGCATATATCCTCGAACTGATTGCCAACCTTGACCCGTACAGCACGGACTATGCAGAACGGCGCAAGAACATCATAGATACGATGATAAAAGACGCTGAAATGCGTAACAAAGCGAAACTTATTGACGGCTTCATCAAAAAAAATGTGGACGAAGATAAGGAGAACTTCATGATGCAACGGCAAAAGGCGGACGGTACAAACGAACTGGAAGAACGCCTGAACCGATATATCTCCGCTGAACGAGAAAAAGCCGTGAACTCATTGGCACAGGATGAAGGTCTTGCCACAGACGTGCTTGACCATTACCTGAAAGAATACGACTACCTGCAAAAAGAGCAGCCAGAGATTATACAGAAAGCTCTCAAGGAAAAGCATCTTGGACTGATTAAGACCCGTAAAGCTCTGACACGGATAATGGATAGGTTGCGTAGTATAATAAGAACTTTTAGTTGGAAATAAAATGTATTGTAAATTTTGTGGAAAAGAAATCTCGGATGATTCAAAATTTTGTTGCTATTGTGGTCAACAAGTTAGTGAAGTACATAATAATTCTAAGAATGAACATTCAGATGTCAAAAATGATTCTCAGGTTATACCAGTAGAAATAAAGAAAACCGTAAACGTAAGCATTTCAAAAAAAGAGCATGTAAAGAAATCGACAATAGCAAATGAGATTATTGCTAATCTAAAAATGTGTGGTTTTGCTTTGGTCGTATTAATCACCTTTGTTGTAGGTTTCTATTTATATCATGCAAATGACATAAAACCAATGGATGAGTACAATCCTTGGGGTTATAGTTGTTATGATAGGGTTGTCCCTGGTCTTGTAGAAACTCCATGGGAACATATTTATTACGATGATATTTATGCTTCTCTTCCTTATTCAGAATGGGGTGAATTAGAAAAGAAAACTGGTATTCCTGCTAGAGATTTTTCTACGCCAAGTAATCTCAATTTATTTGGATATGTAAAACCCCAAGAGGCTCTTAAGCGTGCAGAAAATATGGCTGATGCTAAAAACATACCAATTTCAATCAGAGAGAAAATGAAAAAGTCTGCTAAAGAAAGTGCAGAAAGTATTAAGGAAAACGTCAGGGAACTTGGTACATTGTATAGAAAGGAAGGATTTGAAAGTGATCGAAATGAAAAAGTTAAATGGTGTGCTATAATATCTTTTTGTTTTTTTATATTAGGAAGATATGTAATTAAAATGGGAAAATGGATAGTTATAAACAAATCTGAAAACTAAATATGAGCGAAGAATTACAACAGAAACTCCGTGACCAACTTTGGGAAGTAGCCAACAAGCTGCGTGGTAATATGTCAGCCAGTGATTTCATGTATTTCACTTTGGGCTTCATCTTCTACAAATACCTTTCGGAGAAGATAGAAGCATACTCAAACAACGCCTTGGTGGATGACGGCGTATCGTTCAAAGACTTATGGGATATGGAGGATGAAGATGCCGTTGAACTACAAGAGGAACTGAAAAAGCAATGTTTGGAAGGTGTCGGTTACTTTATAGAACCGACTTACCTCTTTTCATCCGTGATTGACCGAATCAAAAAGAAAGAGAATATATTGCCAATCCTTGAACGGTCGCTGAAACGGATTGAGGACAGTACATTGGGACATGACAGTGAGGAAGATTTTGGAGGTCTGTTCTCAGATATTGACCTCGCTTCACCCAAGTTGGGTAAGACGGCTGATGATAAGAATACGCTCGTCAGCAATGTGCTGTTGGCATTGGACGATATAAAGTTTGGTGTGGAGGCATCGGAAGAAATAGACATCCTTGGCGATGCCTACGAGTATATGATTGGCCAGTTTGCCGCTGGAGCCGGAAAGAAAGCCGGAGAGTTCTATACACCGCAAGAGGTTAGTCAGATATTGGCTGAAATTGTGTCTATCGGTCATGCGCGGCTTCGCAATGTGTATGACCCGACTTGCGGTAGCGGCTCGTTGCTTCTTCGTGCGGCAAAGGTGGGTCATGCCGTGGATATTTATGGGCAGGAAAAGAACCCGACAACTTACAACCTTGCCCGAATGAATATGCTGTTGCATGGCATTAAGTTCAGCAACTTCAAGATAGAGAACGGCGATACATTAGAATGGGATGCCTTTGGCGATACGCAGTTTGACGCAGTGGTGGCAAATCCTCCTTTCTCCGCAGAATGGAGTGCCGCCGATAAGTTCAACAACGATGACCGTTTCAGTAAGGCCGGACGGCTTGCGCCGAAGAAAACAGCCGACTACGCCTTTATCCTCCATATGATTTACCATTTGAATGAGGGTGGCACAATGGCTTGCGTAGCTCCGCATGGGGTGCTGTTCCGTGGAAATGCAGAGGGGGTAATCCGCCGTTTCCTCATAGAGAAGAAGAACTACATAGATGCTATCATTGGTTTGCCTGCCAATATCTTCTATGGTACGAGCATACCGACTTGCATCCTTGTGTTTAAGAAATGCCGCAAGGAAGATGACAACATCCTGTTCATTGATGCCAGCAAGGAGTTTGAGAAAGTCAAGACGCAAAACAAGCTCCGTCCGCAACATATCCAGAAGATTGTGGAAACCTACCGTGACCGCAAGGAAATAGAAAAGTACAGCCACCTTGCTACATTGCAGGAAATCGCCGACAATGACTATAACCTGAATATCCCCCGTTACGTTGATACCTTTGAGGAAGAAGAACCGATTGACATCAAGGCTGTAATGGCGGAAATCAAAGAATTGGAAGCTAAACGTGCCGAGTTGGATAAGGAGATTGAAGTTTATCTGAAAGAATTGGGCATTGTATAATTCTGAATGTGAAATTTGAAGTCGCAAATTGCGACATCAAGGTTTATAAGCTATGGCGAAAGACAGGGAAAAGATAGAGGGTAAGGCAAGCGAACCGGTCGCAAATTGCGGCCAGTTACCAGAGGTTATTGACATAAAGCCGATGATTCGGGTAATCAGAGGCCAACAAGTCATAATTGACAGGGATTTGGCTCTGTTATACGGTGTGGAAACCAGAGTGTTGAACCAAGCTGTAAAACGAAACAGTGAGCGATTCCCAGATGACTTCATGTTTCAACTCAGCAAAGAGGACGTTGAAATCTTGAAATCACAAAATGTGACTTCAAGTTGGGGCGGCGACAGAAGATTGCCTTACGCATTTACAGAACAAGGTATCGCCATGCTTAGCTCTGTCTTGAAATCACAAACTGCCGTAGATGTGAATATCCGCATTATGCGAGCCTTTGTATCTATGCGCCGTTTCATTGCCACTAATGCCCAACTGTTCCAGCGGCTTGAAACGATAGAATATCATCAACTGGAAATGAAACAGCATCAAGAGGTAACGGACAAGCGCATCGACGAGGTTTTTAAGCGGTTGGATGCAAACATTCCACCTGTACAGGGAATATTCTATGACGGGCAAGTGTTTGACGCTTATCGCTTTGTGTCCGATTTGATACGGAAAGCCAAGCACTCAATAGTCTTGATTGACAATTATGTGGATGATACCGTACTTACGCTGCTTGACAAGCGAAATAGCGGAGTTACATCTACCATCTACACGCAACGTATCAGCAATCAATTCAAGTTGGATGTTGACCGTCATAACACTCAATATTCACCCATTGAAATAAAACAATTCAACAGGGCACACGACCGTTTCTTACTTATTGATGATGAAGTGTACCATATTGGGGCTTCCATCAAAGATTTGGGTAAAAAGTGGTTTGGATTTACCTTGATGCGTGACATCACGGCGACCGAACTTATCAACAAAATTAAAGAGTAATGACTATGGCAGACAATAAAGATAAGAAAGTCCTTAATGTTCCGGCTTTGCGATTCCCGGAGTTTACTGAGGAGTGGAAGAAAATACGTTTGGGGGATAATTGTAACATTCAGATGTGTAAACGAATTATGGCAGCCCAAACAAATACTGAAGGCGGAGTGCCTTTTTATAAAATCGGAACTATTGGAGGCAAGGCTGATGCTTACATCTCCAAAGATTTGTTTGATGAGTATAAAAGGAAGTATTCTTATCCGAATAAAGGAGAAGTGATGATTACTTGTGCTGGAACTGTTGGTAAATGTGTCATCTATGATGGAGAAGATTCTTACTACCAAGATTCAAATATAGTGTGGATAGACAATCCTAACGAGATTATTTCAAACGATTTTTTATATCATTTACTCTCCAATATAAACTGGTCATACCTGAACTCTACGACTATTGTTAGAATTTATAATGATGACCTTAGAAATCTGAAATTATGTTGTCCACGGCTTGATGAACAAAAGAAAATAGCCAATTTTCTTTCTTTGATAGATGAACGTATTGCTGCCCAGAACAAAATCATTGAGGATTTGCGGTTGCTAAGGGATGCGATTAGCGTCTGTTTGCTTTCTCCCAAATCTGATTGGAAATGCTATAAGGTTTCTGAAATTGCTGATATAGGACGAGGTAGGGTAATTAGTAGTAAGGAAATTGCAAATCAAAACAACCCCCAATACCCCGTTTATTCTTCACAGACATCAAATGAAGGTGTCATGGGATATCTTGATAATTATGCTTTTGATGGCGAGTATATAACATGGACAACTGATGGCGCAAATGCAGGTACTGTATTTTACCGAAATGGGCGTTTTAATTGCACAAATGTATGTGGAACTCTCAAGTTGCATTACCAATTCGATGCTTATTATTGCTCATTAGTCTTGGCAAATGCGACAAAGAAGTATGTTTCTGTAAATCTTGCTAATCCCAAATTGATGAATAACACAATGGCTGCCATCAAACTTTATCTTCCTCCGTTTCAGGAACAAAAAAGGATGGCACAATTATTCAGAAAGATGGATGAAAATATCACTTTAGAGCATAAACTTTTGCTATCGTATCAAAAACAAAAACATTATTTACTCCAGCAAATGTTTATATGAACATCTGCCGGAGTAAGAAATTCTTAGTATTTAGATAATTGATAAGCATCTTTTGTTCAATATTAAGTTTATGCTCTACTTTCAAGAGCAAATTTGCTACAGTTTCTTGCTCATTTTTATTTGGTAAGGTAATTTTTGCTTTTTGTATATCAGCATAATGCAGATGTATGATAGTGCTACCTTTAGCAAATTTGGCCAAATTTTTCTTGCCTATGATATTGAAATAATAACTAAGGTAATTACTATTGTATTGCTCATTAACATGGATTCCAAACATATCTCCCCCAAGTATTATACCATCTTCATTTATTGATGATGGTGCTATAAGTGATAAAGCATCAACTGTAGTCGATGCAGGAAAGAGTAAGTCGCCCTTTGTGCTTAATGTACTGTTCGGAGATTTAGTCGTATGAGAAACAACATTTTCAATTACGCATCCATAGGTGGTAAATAATTCTCCGTAAATAATACAAGGACTTCCATCCTTAGTTAAATCATCTTTAGACAAGTTCATCACATTGAATGGCTCTCCAATATCATAGATATACAGTTCAGACTTGTTGCATTTTCTATAATGCTCAACCATAATCGCATCCCTTTTGCCGTAACCATCCCTAATTAAGGGGATAAGACATAATATCTTTAAGCAGCTCAGAAAGGATGTTGGTTTTAATGCCACTATTGGCAATATACTTTCTTTTGAACAACCTCAACGATACATTGTATCAAGTGCAGAATATAGTAGCGATTGCACTTTTACACCCGTATTAACAGCAAATAAGGCTTTTATACTTGGCTATACAACGGAAACAGACGGAATTTATAGTAAAGGTGATTGCATTATAATTGATGATTTCACTTTAGACTGTAAATATGTATCATTCCCATTCAAGGTAAAGTCATCAGCTATTAAAATACTCACTGCTAAGAACAAATATATCCTTCGATACACATATGAGTATTTGAAATCGCTTGAACTCTCAACGGAAGAACATAAACGGCATTATATTGCCGAAGTTCAGCCACACAGTTGCGTATTACCAGATGAGAATACTCTTAAAACTATTGCTATGGTGTTTGAAAATTTAGCCTGTAAATTGGCGGATGAACAATCTTTGGTACTCATCCTTAACAAACAAAAGCAATATCTTTTATCTAAAATGTTTATATAAGCATTTGGGATAACAAGTACGATTTCTGTGCTTGGTAGTAAAATAAGATTCGTTTCTCGACTGATACCTTATCTTCAATAGAAGAAATACGTTTAGCAATGGCAAACTGCTCCTTTATGGTAGGACAAAAAATCTTAGCTTTACCATAATCCTTAAAATAAATGTGTGGTATTGCCATTCCTGTTTTATATGGCTCAAAATTAAATCTTTGCAAGGCAATGTAGATGTATTTTAAGCAGTATCCATCTTTTGCTGATAGGCTGTTGAGAGTTCCGATGTAACTATATTCTCCGGTCACGAACTTAACTGTACCAACACCTGAACCATCTTTGATTATCAAAATAGATTCTCCATTTATATCTGCTGCTTCTGTGTAACCACTAATACCCGTTGCTCCATAAACAGGGAAAGTTCCAGTTTCTGCAACTTGGCTTTCCTGCAATGTGGATGAATTGCATTCGAGACAATTTTTAATAAGTGTATTAGGCTTTTGCGAAGAAATAACAGTTTCAATAATCCCCTTAATTAGGGTTTCAAGTTTCTCAATGATTTTGTTTTGCAACTTAATACGTTCATCTAACATTGATAGGAATTTTGCAATTTTCCTTTGTTCTGTATTTGTAGGAATGGAAAAAGCATACTTTTCCATTTGGCTTTTATCTCCACGTGGCATCTTTACTCCTTTTACGCCACTCATGACATAATTGATAAACCTATCTGATGCTATGACATAGTATAAGAAATGCTGGTCGCATTTATCTCCTCGTAAAACAAAAACGTCTGCACTACATCCACCTTTTCTATCTGAAAACCAAACTTTTTTCAAATAAGGACGTATGTTAGATAGTAAAATATCTCCTTTCTGATATTCTATTACATTCGTATTTGTTGGTATAGAGGAAGAATACTGTATGCCTTCAAAATTCTGCAATATATTTTCGGTCGAAATATAATTGTTATTGTTTAGCAAGTCTGATGAAATCCGCTTTTTCTGAAACTCTGCCACATCTTTTAAATGGACAAATTTCCATTCTCCCGTAAACTCCGGGAATCTCAAAGCCGGAACATCGCACACTATATTTCTCTAATTATAAGAACCAATTATTTAGAAATCATGATTCATAAAACAGTTAGAGAAATTGCGGCGGCTTGGAAGGAGTACAAGCGTCCTTATGTGAAGCAGTCCACGATGGCGGCTTATGTGTTAATTTTGGAGAACCACGTTCTTCCTTATTTCGGAGATGGTGATTCGCTCCGCGAACAGGCGGTACAGGCTTTTGTCTTGCAGAAGTTGGAACGTGGTTTGAGTGTCAAAACAATCAAGGACATTTTGATAGTCCTTAAAATGGTAATGAAGTTCGGGGTCAAAAACGAGTGGATGACCTATTACGAATGGGATATAAAGTACCCCACAACCTCCACCAGTAAGGAACTGGAAGTACTGTCTGTCGCCAATCACAGAAAGATTCTGAACTACATCCAAAGCCACTTCACTTTTATGGGGCTGGGAATTTATATCAGCCTTAGTACTGGACTGCGCATCGGAGAAATTTGCGCATTGAAGTGGAGTGACATCAATGTGACAGATGGAACAATAACCGTAAGTCGCACGATTGAGCGTATCTATATCATTGAGGGAGAGAAGAAACACACGGAACTTGTCATCAACACGCCTAAAACCAAAAACTCCTGCCGTGAAATACCCATGAACAAGGAATTGTTAGCCATGATTAAACCATTGAAAAAAGTGGTCAATGAAGATTTTTATGTGCTTACCAATGATGAGCGTCCAACAGAGCCACGCACGTATCGTAACTATTACAATGGTTTGATGGCGAAGCTCGACATCCCCAAACTAAAATACCACGGTCTGCGTCATAGCTTCGCCACCCGTTGCATTGAAGCTGGGTGCGACTATAAAACAGTGAGCGTGTTGTTAGGCCATTCCAACATTTCAACCACGCTCAACCTATACGTCCATCCTAATATGGAACAAAAGAAACGTTGCATTACCAAAATGTTCAAATCATTGGGGAAATAAAGTAATCGTATTCTGTCATTTGCATATAGCCCATAAGATTACAGCAAGATAACTGACAGCCAAAGATATTACCAAAAATATGAGCCAACGGTTGGAAAGCCAAATGCCTTCATTGCTTTGGAGGCGTTTGGCCATTTTATTGCTGTGCTTCTCCAACAGTTCTTCTTCGGCTTTGATGTGTCGGACTGTGCATTGGTGTACTTTCTTCAGTTCATCGGTGTCGATTTGGGCACGGATGACTGTGTGCTGTTCCGCTTTGACAATGACACGGCTGATGCCCTCCACTATGTTATCCGCACTGTCCTTTGCCGCAACCAAGGCTTTGAACGCCGTCCGTTCTCGTTGGGCGGTGTGCTTCAAGCTGCCGTGTATGCCGTGCAGTTCTTCCTTTAGCGCATTGATTTCTTTCAGCAGATTACGAAATTCTATCAGCTGGCAGTTGATTTTCTGAAGCAGTCCGTCAAGTTCCTGATTGTTCTCTTTCAACTCATCTTCGGGTGTATAATTGGCAAGCCTCTCACGGAGTGCCGCCGTATCGGGTTGTTTCATTGCATTGCTGTTTTTTATATTTGTCATTTACGCTTTATTCCGCCTTTGGGATGTCTGCCGTTCCTGCTTGAAGCGGCCAGCGCACATCTTCGGGCAAAATCAATCTCGTCCTCTTTCGGGTCGCGTCCCCATTTCAAGTCTGACTGTGAACCGCCGCCACCTCCGCCCGATGTCACCTCGTAAGGTGAGGTTATAAGGGTGAAGTAAGCCATCGCAAGGTTTTGTAAGGCTTGCCAGTTAGCCAGTTCCCGGTAGTCGAACTCATCATTGAAGAAGTCAAGTACCTTGTCCGGAAGATAACGCTTGTAGGTTTTGCCGTCATGTTCAAACTCCGTAGGTTGGCGGTTCGGCTTATATGTGGTGTAATCCTCGAATATCGGATTGCTCGGCCTTATAACTGGCTGCGGCTTTTGCATTGTACCATTGGGAACGGACGGCTTCGGTGTCGGTACAACAGGCTGTCTGGTAGTAGTGCGGATTTGTTGCACCTTGTCTTGATGCAGTTTCTCCCATGTCTGCCTGATACGGGATGCGGTCAGATTGCGCCCCTTTCCAAGTTCCGATGCCTTGAACTTCGTGTTGCCTTTAAGAAGCACATAACCACGAATAACATCTTTCTTGTCCTTGCGCAGATACAAGTCGTAGCCTTTGGCGGCAAGTCTTTCTTTATAGCCGTCCCATGACCACTTGTCAAGCTCTCGCAAGACATCCATGCAGTCTGCACTGACTTTGGGGATGTTGGTCTCGTGAATGTGCTGTGCCGTAGTCCATCCCCTTTGCCGGGCTATCATTTCCGCCGCCCGTTGTGCGCGGAGGTGTATGGCGTGGTCGTTGTTGATGTTCCCTTTCTCGTCCACCCGGCTGACGATGGCATGAAGGTGCGGTATGCCGCTCTTGGATTCCTCATGTAGCCATATGGAGGACTTGCTGCCCGATATGTTCGTCTGCGCTGAAACTACCTTGCCGTCCTTGTCGCGGATTTCCTGTATGTCGAAAGCGGCGGCGAAGTCTCTCCACAGTTCCTGCCAATCGTCTAAAGTGAAGTTTTCGGTATGCTCCATCGCCGGGCTTATCTCTATTCGTATAGCATTGTTCCTGATGTTCGGATGGTTCATTGTGGCAAACTTCATTTCCGTCCAAATACCCGATGCATCCATACCCTGCGGCATGAAGTTGTCACAGATATGGGTAATCCTTTCGGGATGCTTCTTGTTCCTCGATTCGCCCGACACGTACAGCATCGCCCTTATGCCGTGGGCTACGGCCTTTGCCTTGGCTATCATACACCGTCCTCCTTTGCTTCTTCGTCTGTTGTTCCTGCCGGATAGCTGTTGGCCGTCTGTGCGGACTGCAAGAAGTCAGTGACACGGTCTGTGACATACGCCACTTTCTCGTACCAGTCAAGCATGGTCGGCTGGTGCCGGAAAAGTTTTATCTTCTCGTTGTCGGTCAGTCCGTGTAGGGCGTTGGCGAAGTTCACCATATCCGTCCTGCAAGCCGCAAGCTGCCGCAATCCGTCCAGTTCCGTATCGGAGAGCCGCTGCCGTGGCTTATAACCGAGTGCCCTCGCACGGATGAAGTCGCTGCGTGTCATGCCGCATTGTCCGGCGGAACTCTTGATTTGGGCAAACTCCTGTTCTGTGACCTTGGTGACCACCACCTTGTCACGCCTTATAACGGGCTTCTCCTGCCCGAATTGCAGCTTGGGAGTATCTTCTTTATGTGCCATAACTAATGTCGCTGAAATAATCGTGAAACGGTATCTACAAAAGGGATGGTGCGAGCCTGCGAGCGGCAAGGACAACAGGTTGCCAGACTGTTGCGAGAGTGTCGTGGTAATACCGTCCGAAAGCGGTAATACCTCGGCATATCTCGCAACTCAACGCTGACGCTTCACGCCATTCCTCCCTCACGTTAGCCATTGGAAAGTCCGGTGCGTGCCGGATGATTTGCCGGATTGGAGAACAACGGGAAAGCGGGAAATCAGCCAGTTTGCCAGTCTGCCACCATTCAGAGCGGTTCTATCCTTTCCCTTTGTTTGTGGATGAACGGATTAGAAACTACGCTGCCATCCTTTGTTATCCATTGCAGGAGGCATGGAAAAGTCATCACTGACGCAACCCTTGAACGGCAGGTGCCTATGAGTTCCAACCTTTCCAGTTCGTCCAACAAGCGGCGTATGCGCTTCCTACCCATGTTCCATTGGGTTGATAGCTGTTCCTCGGAATACTGCGCTTGACCGACTGAAAGCATGAGCGGTCGGTGGAAACCTTTGGCCGTACCGTCCGCAAGAGTCATCCTTGCCAAGAGGTCGGCAAACAATGTGAAGTTGCCGATTTCCCTGCCGTCATCATCGGTCGTTGTTCCGTGCAGCCATTGCAATGCACCTGCGGAGAATATGAACGCAAATGTTTTAATTCCTGTCGGGTGCAAGAAACCGTATTTTTCCTTGTCCATAAAATTTTGTTTCTATAAGTGTGATATAAATGTGATGCTTCTGTTGTAAGAATGGAATGAAGCCGTACAAAAGTATGTACGGAATTGACTGTTAGTTTTTCGTTGTTCCCTGCACGGCTTCATCCTTTTGTGTAATGCGCAAGCGTAAAACTGTTTCGCCGATAAGCAACACCCGTTCCTAAATGTGTTCCAATCCGAAATAAGGGGAAAAAAGGAACGGGATGCAGCCATATCCATAGTGGATTTTCATCGGCCATTTGAATTTTCCAACCGCATACGGTTACTTTCCTGCGCCACTGATGCCTGTGCTATTGGGGAACGGTTGCCCCGGTGCTGGACGCTTGTCAAGTGAGGAAACGGCTCGGCTGATGTCCGCCGCATCCACGGCGATGGATAGCAACGACCTGTTTACCATGACTAATTGCCGCTTGTCGCAAAACTCGGCCACACGCTCCAATAACTGAAACGCACGGTTCAACCGATGTTCCTGCGCATTGTCCGCAGTCATCCGTTCGTTGTCCTTTCCGCTGTTGAGATAACGGTTGAGCGCAAGGCGGTCATCCGATGAAATGTTTTCCGCGGTGGTCTTACCGTCTGCAATGGCAATGCCCACACGCAATGCGTCCGCCTCGTAAACGCTCAGACTTTCTAAAAACGAGCGGATAGCTTGTACATCCTTTCCGCTTGCCTCACGTTTTCTGTTCTCGTTCTTTTTCTCAATGTGAATGGCCGAAGCTGCTCCGGTCTGTTCCATGTTCTTAGTCTGTTCCATTTTATTTTGATTTTAGTGTGAATAATAATGCTTTACTGCCTTTCGTTCATTTCCATAATCTTGGCGGCTGCTTCCTCCTTGATTTCGTCAACGGACATGGACTTTGCGCCGCGTACCCACTCAATGAGTTTCTTCTTCTCAAAGAAGATGAGTTTTCCGGACGGCTTGAAGTACGGCAGTTGGTTCAAGTGGGTCATCTTGTAAAGGGTGCTTTTGGCAATGCCGAGAAAGGTTGCCGCTTCCTCTAAATTCAATATTTCCTTGGCCGCATAGCAAAGGTTCTCCAATCGGTTCACCCGTTCTTGGAGTTCCGCAATCTTACGCTCCTGTTCGAGGTTCATTTTCGAGTTCTTGTTTTCCGTCATAATCGTTATATTTTATTGCTTTGTTAATCAATTTCGGTCGCAAATGTATATGGTTTGATTTGTAATTCAGCTAAAAAAGGACGACATAATCGCCTGTATTATAGCTATTTAATGATTTGAAAATCAGCGAATTTTACACATTGTACAATCTGACACTTGTCGCATTGTCCGACTACTGTTCCGTGTCACATTAATTAGGTAACATCCTGATTAGGCATACATTTGGATGTCACAAAAGCGGCAATCAGCTTGTACACTTTCGATACGCATTGTCCAACGGCAAAGTAACCATAGTGTACAAATGCCGTTAAACAGATTTTAACAGGGATTTTACACCAAATCGCAGATGTAGAGTTCCGACATTTGATGTATCTTCCTCAAAAAAACAATTCCGCGGAAAGTATTGTCTGACAGCATATTTGCAGTAAATTTATGGGGTTATGCTTGGTATTCACGGGACAAAAGCGTACCTTTGTGTCGTGAAAGGGTATTCACGGCAAGGGATGTCCGGCAAAGAGCGTCTTGATTTTATTTTCCTGTGGTTTTGTCCCGTTTTTGTCCCGTCAGGGATTTGTATCACGATACAGGATTTTGTAATATCGCTGAATATCAATAATTTGCAAATGATAGAAGCGAGAAAAATGCACTAACCACCAGTAACCACCAAAAAGGACCCTGCGCACCGGTAAAAGTCGCGTCCGTCAGAAACTCGTTGGTCTGAAAGATGACATCATCTATTTCCTCCTCCAACAGGTTGATGCCGAAATCCGAAAGTATATCTCCGTTTGCCATAGCCCTGTCTTTTTATTTCCCTCTGTTTACACTCTCGTTGTCATCTTCGCCGTTTCCGCCCGATTGCGAGCCACGCACCGCAAGGCGTGATTCCTGCCACCGGCTCATGGCATTGCGGACAATGCCGCCCTTATGCAGGGTACGGTTGTCCGTTGCGTTCAGCAGTGTGCTTGTTGCCGTTGCGTTCTGACGCTTGGCGAGGTAGCTCACTAAAATCTCGTTCTGCCGTGCCACATCCTCGTAGATGCGCAGATACTCCTTCTTTCGCTGGGCGTTTGGCATATAGGCGTCTTTCGTGGCGTTGATGGCGCACTGATAGACGTGGTAGTATTCCGTCCACCGTTCCTTGTCGGCCGGAGTACCGCCGGACAGGAGAATACGGTCGATGTTGCGCCGGAACCGGTCCATCTGTCTGCTGACCTTATCGCCCTCGGCAAGCCACGCGATGTCCGCCTGCCGGTCGGCAACGTTCAACGCCTCGACCTTCGCCCGCTTGACCAAAGCCGAATCAATGGCTTCCG
>ERZ1504511.247-NODE-247-length-20057-cov-3.627587_pt1 | contig 20057 bp, 16 predicted proteins | sample MGYA00571821_ERZ1504511 | MGnify/ENA primary metagenome ERZ1504511 (study PRJEB39906, sample SAMEA3182102) | gut metagenome | biome: human; feature: gut; material: Stool; isolation source: human stools | place: Canada | collected 2013-02-18 ... | reverse complement strand
GCGGTCTGCGGCGGAAGTCTGGAGAGGCTACGGGAACTGTATGACATGGGGGTGCGGATGCTGACGTTAACCTGGAATTATCGGAATGAACTGGGGTGGCCAGCCACGCGTCGGTGTCTGGGGCAGAGCAGGGGCAACGTAGATGGGAGACTAACGGAGAAATCTGTTCAGGAGAAAATACCGGGAACCGGGAGGAGCAGCTGTGCGGGGGAAAATCCGACAACGGCGATAGAGACGGAGAAAGGTGAGACTGGGATACGTGGATCCGATGGCAGGGATGCGGCGTGTGGTCTGACGGAAACCGGCCGCGATTTTGTCACAGAGATGGAGCGTCTCGGAATGATCCCGGACGTCTCCCATCTGTCGGATGCCGGCTTTGACGATGTATGGGAATGTACGAAGAAGCCCTTCGTGGCAAGCCATTCCAACGCAAGGGCTGTATGTCCGTCCCTCCGGAATCTGACGGATGACAGGGTCCGCAGACTGGCGGAGCGGGGCGGCTGTATGGGACTGAACTATTATGATAAATTTCTGGTGGATGGCGGAAGCAAAGATCCAGAGGTGCTGTGGGAAGCACTGATACGGCAGGCAAGACATATCACTGATGTCGGCGGTATGGAAATACTGGGTCTGGGCAGTGACTTCGACGGCATCCCCACAAATCCGGCTCTTCCCAGTGCGGAGGCAATGCCGGTATTGTGGGACAGACTAAAAACAGCCGGCTTTACGGAAAACCAGCTGGATGGGATTTTCTGGGGAAATGTGATGCGGGTATATCGGGATGCTTTGTGAATTGTACGTGAAAAAGGAGCCCACGCATGGGCTCCCCTGGCTGTGTACCTCGCAAGCAACACAGCGCAACCACTTATAGTCTATGCGAGTACGGATGATTCTATTCCTACATTTCGATTATCTTCGCAATCACCTGATCCAGTACTTCAAAATAGTTCTCGAAAGTTTTGCGGCAGCATCCGGGATCGTCGATCACGATATCTTCGGCCCGGAGCCCGGTCAGGGCAAAGCCCATGGCCATGCGGTGATCATCGTAGGTCGCTACGGTGCAGGGGTGCGGCATGCCGGGATAGATAGTGATGCTGTCCTGTGTCTCTTCGCAGTGGATGCCCATGCGGGTCAGTTCCGTGCAGATGGCATGGATACGGTCACTTTCCTGGAAACGGATGTGACCGATGCCTGTAATACAGGTGGGACTGTCAGCAAAAGGCGCAATAGCTGCCAGAGTGATGGCCTGATCGGAGCAGGAAGACATGTCCACGGTGATGCCATGGAAGGCAGGAACCTGCGTTCCGGTATCCGTCTGCCCTGCGGGAGGCAGCAGGAGTACCCCATTTTCCGTCTCCTGTGCGGAACAGCCCATTTTCTCTAAAATATGTAAGAATTCCACATCTCCCTGCAGACTTTCAAAGTGCACATGCTCCACACATACGGGAATACCCAGTAACGGTGTCATTGCATAAAAATAGCAGGCGGCGGAGACGTCCGGTTCGATCTGATAATCCAGTGCACGATACTTTTGACCGGTGCAGATACGGAACTGATCTGCGGCGGGACGCTCCACGCAGACACCGAACTGCTCCATCATCTTCTGTGTCATTTCGATATACGCCATCCCATGGGTACCCTCTACCTGAATCATAAAATCTTCCGAAGACAAAGTCGAAGCAATCAGCAGCGCACTCAGAAACTGACTGCTGTGCCCGATATCGATGGAGATATGATCCTGTCCGAACCCATGAGCGGTCAGCGTAAAAGGAAAATGCCCATCTTCTCCTTCACAGCGGACCTCACACCCCAATTCTGCCAGAGAGGACAGAAGCGGATCCATGGGGCGCCTCTTCATCTGCTCCGAAGAATCCATGTGAAAAACACCTTCCGAGACACCTAAAGTAGCTGTCAGAAAACGCGCTGCCGTTCCTGCACTTCCCACATTTAACGTAGCCTCTTCACAGGGAAGCTTTCCTCCCAGTCCTTCTACCGTGACGATATAGCTCTCCTCATCCACCGTCGTCTCAAATCCCAGATCCTGCACACACTTAAGAAAATGTCTCGAATCATCCGAGAACAACACTCCACGCAGCGTGGACTTCCCCTCCGCCAGCATCGCCAGAAGGAGACTGCGGTTCGTGATACTCTTAGAACCCGGTACCCGGACTGAGAGAGGTTCAGTCGTTTTTTTGATATCACTATATATAGTAGGAACGCGGTAAATGTTATTTGCCATGGATTGGTGTTTCCTTCCTGATTAATGAATAACCCAGTAGTCACGACAGCAAGTAAGAATAAGCAGGCCGTAAGCAGACGTCGGTACCATAGCGTCCCAAGGGACGCATTGCGGTCGTACTGTGACCGCTTATGTACCGCTACGCTCTGCGACATGAGCGCATCGTACTAAAGTACGATCGTGCCGCGTTTCTTACTTGCTGTTGGGACTACGGATTAATTACCTAAATCATACCATTTTCCGTTCCACGGCACAACTCTCAAAAATTTTAAAAAATAATGGTTGACATTCCTAGCGGAATAGTATAGTATAAAAACATAACATCCCTATCAGATAAGTAGGAAATAGAAAACGAACACAATTTTCAAGTATAAGGAGGATTTCATTATGAGTAAGATTTACACATCCGCAACCCAGCTGATCGGACATACACCCCTTTTAAAAGTAAACAATTACTTGAAAGACCAGAACATTGAAGGTGTAGAACTTCTGGCAAAGCTGGAGTATTTCAATCCCGCAGGAAGCGTTAAGGACAGAATCGCACTGGCAATGATCGAAGATGCCGAGAAGAAGGGTATTTTAAAAGAAGGTTCCACCATCATCGAACCCACCTCCGGCAACACCGGTATCGGCCTGGCAAGTGTGGCTGCAGCCAAGGGTTACAGAACCATTCTTACCCTTCCCGAGACCATGAGCGTGGAACGTCGGAACCTCCTGAAGGCATACGGTGCAGAGCTGGTACTGACCGAAGGCGCCAAGGGCATGAAGGGTGCCATCGCCAAGGCAGAAGAGCTGGAGAAGTCCATCCCAGGAGCCGTGATCCTCGGACAGTTTGATAACCCCGCGAACCCCGCCGCACATGCAGCTACCACCGGCCCCGAGATCTGGGAAGACACTGATGGAAAGGTTGATATCTTCGTAGCAGGTGTAGGTACCGGCGGAACCGTGACCGGCATTGGTACTTATTTAAAATCCAAGAATCCCAATGTGAAGATCGTAGCAGTAGAGCCTGCAGATTCTCCCGTACTTTCCGGCGGACAGCCCGGACCGCATAAGCTGCAGGGTATCGGCGCAGGATTCGTTCCTTCCGTTCTGAATACCGGCATTTATGATGAGATCTTTACCGTTACTACCGATCAGGCATTTACCACCGGCCGCCTCATCGCTCATAAGGAAGGTATCCTGGTAGGAATCACCTCCGGTGCGGCACTGTATGCCGCAGCACAGATCGCAAAGCGTCCCGAAAATGCCGGCAAGACCATCGTGGCACTGCTTCCCGATTCTGGTGACAGATACCTGTCCACCCCGATGTTTGCAGAAGCCTAAGGCATTTCCTAAGAACTTTACAGACTTGCATTCTTGTGTTAGAATGTATGGCATGGTACTAGGAATTCAAGGAATTCGCGCTTTTCTCCCCTTAAAAGCACGAACCTGGAATGGAGGAACTTATGGAACCGATCATTCAGATCAAGAATGTAACAAAAACTTTTATAGGTAAGGATAATCAGGTAGAAGCCTTAAAGGGTATCAGCCTGGATATCAACAAGGGAGACATCTACGGCATCATCGGTATGAGTGGTGCCGGAAAATCTACCCTGGTACGCTGCCTGAACTATCTGGAGAAGCCCACCACGGGAACCGTAGTCGTAGAAGATCAGGATCTTTCGACCTTGACAGAGGCGGAACTCCGCAAGGTGCGGACAGGCATCGCTATGATCTTTCAGCATTTTAACCTGCTCATGCAGCGCAGTGTCCTCGACAATGTGTGCTTCCCCATGGAGATCGTGGGTGTGAAGAAGCAGGCGGCCAGAAAGCGCGCTATGGAACTGCTCGAGATCGTAGGACTGAAGGAAAAAGCAGACGCTTATCCTTCCCAACTCTCCGGTGGACAGAAGCAGCGTGTGGCAATCGCAAGAGCTCTTGCCAATACGCCGAAGATCCTGCTGTGTGATGAGGCGACCAGTGCGCTGGATCCCACGACGACCAAGGAGATCCTGAAATTATTACAGGACATCAACAAACAGTACGGCATCACCATCGTGATCATCACTCATGAGATGGCTGTGGTACAGGAGATATGTTCCCATGTAGCCATTATCGATGCCGGAGAACTGGCAGAGCACGGTACTGTGGAGGAGGTATTCTCCAGACCCCAGTCCGCAGCCGCAAGAAAGCTGGTGTTCATGGTGGATCCCAAGGCAAAGGAAATGTCCGGCAAACGCTGCATCCGCATTGTTTTCACTGAGAATTCTTCTTTTGAACCTGTGATCGCCAATATGGTGCTGGAGTGCAAGGCTCCCGTTAATATCCTGTTAGCGGATACCAAGGACATCGGCGGTATCGCCCATGGACAGATGATCTTACAGCTGCCGGAGGATGAAATGGCGGCGAACAAGATGGTTCATTATTTACAGGAGAGAAAACTGGAAGTGGAGGAGTTGAGAGACTATGTGGGATAATGCAACGACTATGATGGTGGTGGAAGGCATCTTTGTTACTTTGTACATGACGTTGGCAACAACGTTTATGGGTTATGTGCTCGGACTGCCGATGGGAATTGCCCTGGTAATTACCGCACCGAAGGGACTTCGACCGAATAAGATTATTTATAAGGTATTAGATGTGGTCGTGAATGTTGTTCGAAGCTTTCCGTTTTTGATTTTGCTGATCGTGATTCAGCCGTTGACACGGATCATTGTAGGAAAAAGCTATGGACCGACCGCAACGATCGTTCCGTTGACACTGTCAGCGGCACCGTTTATAGCCAGAATGGTAGAGTCCTCTCTGTTGGAAGTGGATCACGGCGTTATTGAGGCGGCACAGAGCATGGGAGCGAACCTCTGGACCATCATCTGGAAAGTAATGATCGGAGAGGCAAAGACTTCCCTGATCGTCAATGTAACGATTGCTCTTGGTACGATCCTGGGATACTCCGCTATGGCGGGTATCGTCGGCGGTGGCGGACTGGGTGATATCGCAATCCGTTACGGTTACTACCGTTACGATAGCAGCATCATGTGGGTGACTGTGGTATTGCTGATAGTGCTGGTACAGCTGATGCAATATATCGGAATGACGATTTCCAAGAAATTGGATAAGAGAACCCGTTAGGGAAAACGAAAAGATTGAGGCAGATGTAAGGCATCTGATTCAATAGACTAAAATTTTTTACCAAAAGATTTAGGAGGAGAAGTATTATGAAAAAGAAAGTAATCGCTTTGATTGCAGTTGCAGCATTGTCCGTGAGCGTACTGACCGGCTGCGGCAGCAACGAAACAGCTGCTCAGACCAGCGAGGCAGCTGCAACAACAGCTAACCAGGAAACCACTGCCCAGACTACCGAGGCAACAGAAAGCAAGGAAGTAGCTGACACCGATACCACTATCAAGGTAGCTGCAAGTGCAGTACCTCATGCAGAGATCCTGGAGGCAGCAAAGCCTCTGTTAGCGGAGCAGGGTTATACTCTGGAGATTCAGATTTTTGATGACTATGTACAGCCTAATTTAGTAGTAGAGTCCGGTGATTTCGATGCAAACTACTTCCAGCATATCCCTTATCTGGAGAGCTTCAACGAGGAGAAAGGTACCCATCTGGTAAATGCCGGCGGTATCCATTACGAGCCCTTCGGACTGTATCCCGGAACCGAGACCAGCCTGGACAACATTGACAATGCAACCATCGCAGTACCCAATGATACCACCAATGAGGCACGTGCTCTGTTACTGTTACAGGATAACGGTTACATCACCCTGAAGGATGGTGTGGGTCTGACCGCTACTACTAAGGATATCGTTGAGAACCCTCACAACATCACCTTCGTAGAGCTGGAGGCAGCACAGGTTCCCAGAACCCTTCCGGAAGTATCCTTCGGTGTCCTGAACGGCAACTATGCTATGGAAGCAGGCCTGACTGTTGCAGACGATGCTCTGCTGTATGAGAGCGATGATTCCGAAGCAGCCGCTACTTATGTAAATGTAATCGCTGTTAAGGAAGGCAACGAGAATCTGCCTAAGATCAAGGCACTGGTAGATACCCTGAAGTCCGATGAGATCAAGCAGTTCATCAATGACAATTATAATGGTGGCGTTATCCCTTACAAGTAAGGTGAAGTGCCAGTAAAGTAATGCGAAAATCCGGAGAGCATTCCATCGAGTAGCATTCATGGGTGCTCTCCTGATTTTTCTGTTGTTTCCACAAATCCTATATGAACTCTGGGAAAAGAGAAAAGAAGATAGAATCTGTGGAAACCGTGGAAAATTCGGAGCAGTTCAGAATCGCTTTGGCATAAGCCGGCGGACATTAAAAGTGAAACAGAGCAGGAAGATGCTCGGAAATGAGGATAGGATGAAAATTTCAACCAAAGGAAGATATGCAGTACGTGTCATGCTGGATCTGGCATTGAACAACAACGGAGAGTGTATCAAGGTAAAAGAAATTGCTGCCAGACAGGGGATTTCCGAAAAGTATCTGGAGCAGATCATTGCTGTTTTGAACAAGGCAGGTTATGTAAAAAGCGTCCGTGGTGCCCAGGGCGGTTATCGTATTGCCAAGGATCCGGCAGATTTTACCGTAGGAATGATCTTACGACTGACGGAAGGCTCACTGGCCCCGGTGGCATGTCTGGAGGAAGGCGCTGATATCTGCGAACGATGTGATACCTGTGAGACTCTGGAGGTATGGCAGGAATTGTATGATGCAGTGAACAAGGTAGTGGACGGAGTCACCATTGCGGATCTGGTGGAACGACGGAACAAGCGCCTGGAGAATCTGGATTACTCCATATAAAGATAGGAATAATAGAAGACAATAACGCAGCCCGACAGGAGATCCTGCCGGGCTGTTTTTTTGGGTATGGGCTTTAGACTGTCGAACATATTGGTTATGAGTTTCTCAAGGAGAAACGAATATATGTGAGACAAAAACCCACCTGCTATGCGGGTGGAGTCAAATAGTTACACAAAAAACACCTTTCCGTTACAATAGAGTTGTTCAGTCACTATTGTAAGAAAGGAAAGGTGTTTAAATGGCGAATAAGTCCAATGATCTCGCCCATACAAAATGGATGTGCAAATACCACATTGTATTTACTCCAAAGTATAGACGAAAAATAATTTATAATCAATTAAAATCGGATATACGAGATATCCTAAAACAATTATGTTCCTATAAAGGAGTGGAAATTATAGAAGGTCATCTCATGCCGGATCATATTCATATGCTGGTAAGTATACCACCTAAAATGAGTGTATCAAGTTTTATGGGATATTTAAAAGGAAAATCAGCGCTGATGATTTTCGATAGACACGCAAATTTAAAGTACAAATTTGGAAACAGGCATTTCTGGTCAGAAGGATATTATGTTAGCACAGTAGGATTAAATGAAGCGACAATTAAGAAGTATATACAGGATCAAGAAAAGTACGATATCATGTAAGATAAATTGAGTGTGAAAGAGTACGAGGACCCTTTTAAGGGTTAAGTCGAAGTAATACGAAAGCCCATTCATGGGCATAAGCAACGCGTCAAGTGCAATAGTGACTTGAACGAAGAGAAAGTCAAAGGCGCCTTGAGACGCTGTCGGGTAACAAGGGGTTACACCCAGCGCCTCGAGCCACCCTTTTTAAGGGTGGCGGCGACTTTGCAGAGAATGAAAGGGGGTCATTCCTGCAGAAAATGTTAACCGGGGGAATGAATGGTTAACAACTAAAGTATATCGAGAGAACTGCCCATTGTCAACGAATGTCGTATGTCGGTTGACAAACTTTCATCGACAAATATCGCGTAATTCGGATTTTTCATACATATAGTTATAAAAACTACATAAAACAATATAAAACACCACGAAATGAAATATAATAACAAAAACTCATTGCTTTTTACTCCACAACGTGGTAAGCTAAACTCTGCAAACAAGTAGAAAGGTGTATGCGAGAATGAGCGAAGCATTTCATATTATATCAGACGGTTCCTGTGATCTTCCCATGGAGCTGACCAAAGAAAAAGACATTACGGTAGTTCCTTTTTATGTATCTTTTGAAGAGGGGAAATACCAGAAGGAAATGATAGAGATCGGTGTCCGTGAGTTCTATCAGGAAATGGTGGATCACCCGGATGTATATCCGAAGTCTTCCATGCCTTCCGTGCAGGATTATGTAGATGCATTTCTTCCTTTTGTCAAGGCGGGAATTCCCATCATCTGCATCTGTATCACAACCAAGTTCAGCGGCTCCATGCAGTCTGCTCTGAATGCAAAAGCGATCCTGGAAGAGGAATATCCCAATGTACAGATTTATGTCTGCGACTCTACTGTGAATACCGTATTGCAGGGCATCTATGTATTGGAAGCGGTACGCCTTAGAGATGCGGGGAAGAGTTACCAGGAGAGTATCGACCGCCTGAATGAGATCAAGAGCTCCGGCAGAATCTTTTTCACCGTAGGAAATATGGAATATTTAAAGCACGGCGGACGTATCGGCAAAGTAGCCAGCGTGGCCGGCAGTCTGCTTGGCATCAAGCCCATCATTACCTTAAAAGAGGGAGAAATCTTCCCCTCCGGTATCGGCAGAAGCCGTCGCAAGACGGTAGATAAAAATATCGATCTGCTGTTAGCATATTTTGCAGAGGAAAAGGCAGATATTGCCAATTACAACGTCTGCGTGGGATATGGCTACGATTATGAAGAAGCCGTAGAGTTCCGCGACAGACTGGCAGGCAGACTGAAAGAAAAGGGATACGACATCGACACCATTCCCATCTTCCAGATCGGTGCCACCATTGGCGTACACACCGGACCTTATCCGTTGGGAATCGGTGTCGTGAAGAGAGCTATTTAAAATTTATTTCACCCTGGCAGGCATTTAATAATTCCTGCACATTTTCAAAAGCATAGTCCGGCAGATATTGGGTATTCGGCTCCCCCTCTGGAGTCAGAATATCCTTTTTTTGTGCCTCGCCGGTGAAGAGAACACAGGTGTCCACACCACCGTTGATGCCGCAGGCAATATCGGTGTACAGACGATCGCCAACCACCAGAGTCTCCTCGGGAGTGAAGCCGGAGACTTCAAGGCAAAGCTTTACGACCTCTTTGCTGGGCTTGCCCAGATAGATGGGCTGTTTGTCTGTGGTGGCGGTGATCATGTCGCAGATGGCACCGCAATCGGGGATAAAGCCGAAGTCGATGGGGCAGCGCAAATCCGGGTTGGTGCCGTAGAAAGGAACATCCTGGGTGAATAAAACCTTGCAGACTTCGGTAAGTTTTGCATAATTTAATTCACTGTCATAGGCAACGACCACGCAGTCAATGCCGTCCTCGCAGACCTCGGTTACCAAGAGGCCATTCTTTCGCAGTTCCGCCACAAAAGAAGCGGTTCCCAGCACGAAGATTTTCTTGTCTGCATAATTCTCCTTCAAAAAACGCAGCGTCATATAGCCGGAGGTGATGAAATGATCCTCCGTGCTGTCCAGGTGAAATGCATCGTGGAATTTTTTCACATAGTCCAGTCCGCTTTTTGTGGAATTGTTGGTAATGTAATAAGCCCTGCCGCCGATGGCCTGAATGTAGCGGAGAAGATCCGCACTTCCCGCATACAAGGTATCGCCTACGGCAATGGTGCCGTCGATATCGAACAGGAAAAGCTTTTTATCTTTCAGACGAGCCAGCTTTGCGGCATCGCTGTAAATGTGCTTCGGGTCAAAAGTATCCATAATTATCCTCATTTCTAAGCATCAAACGCTCAGGTTCATGTTAGCAACGAATATCCCCACTGTCAAGGAAAAGACGGCTTCTGGAGGGAAACGTGAGTGGAATTGCGGAGGCATTTATGGTATGATGGGCATAGGCATGAGCTGTGTTGCCTGTGGCTCTTATGGAATTCGACAGATTGCATACAAGATTGCGCAAGGGACATGGGAAATAGGATGAAGTGATTTAACGACTACAATTAAAAAGGACAACATTACGGTTATGGACGAAAAGAAAGATAAAGGTTTACAGGGAAATGAGAAAATAGAGGAGGCAATTCTGGCATTACAGCAGGAGCCGACAGAAGAACTTCTGGCGCATGCTCTGACGGTGGTGCGCAGACGTATGCGGGAGCAGGGACAGCTTATCGTGGCGGTGGAACCGCCCTCAGCAGATGTGCAGGAAGCGGTGACACAGGCCGCCGGAACTGCCATGCGCCTGCAGGCGGTGCAGACCTCCGATGGGAAAAAATGGTGGTCGGCCTTCACCGGATTTGAGGAAGAATTAAAGGGAAGCGGCAGCGTAATGTCCACTTTTCTCACGGATATGGAGCAGCTGTTCCGCATGACGTTGACTGCCGATGGTATCGAGGGTGTGATCCTGAATCCCTGGAACCGGACGTTGATGCTGGACAAGCGGCTCCTGCATATTATTCTCGGAGAATAGCAAAAGAGGGAGAAGCGGAGCATGACAGAGAGCTATGAACTGCCCGTGCTTTTTACGGACGATGAATGCAAGGCTTATGCCGCATGGGGCATGAAAAAAGAAAAAGTACTGATGCCGTTTGCCCTGATCACTATACTGATCTATATGGTAGCAACCGTGCTGGTAGTGATGAAGGTCTGGGGTGTGCGGGAGAGTGACCATCTGCTGTTCCAGATGCTGTTGTGGGGTGACTGGATTCCGGAACTGACGGGAGCGCTGGCGGTTTTCATGACGATCCTGTTGCTGGGACCGTTGAACTTTATACTGGATAAATTATGGAAAAAACCGGCAGAGCCCATGTGGCTGTGTGTAGTACCGGAGGGTGGAACTGTGAAGGTCACTGCCGTGAGAGGTCTGGAAGGTAATCCCCGGACACCGGCAGAGATCTATCCACTGACGGAACTGGAAACCTTTTTAAACCCGGCGGACAACACGATCTGCTATCAGAAGAAATGGTATCGGATCGGGGGAAATACCATAGAAAATATTTATCCGCCGGAAAAACAGCATCCATGGATGGATCACCCGGAAAATAAAGCCAGCGGCATCATCGATGTACAGAGACTTATGGAGATCCTGAAAGGGTACGAAGCGTCTCTGAAGGCTGCCCGGAAGGAATGTGAATGGATGGAAAAGCACGGCGGATAGAACGAATAGATGACAGAAAAGCGGATAAAAATTATGACCGGGATAAGATGGCATAAGACAAATCAGGAAATAGGCAGGGAAAATATGAAACTGATTTCATGGAATGTGAACGGGCTGAGAGCCTGCATGCAGAAGGGATTCCTGGATTTCTTTCAGGAAACGGATGCAGATATTTTCTGCTTACAGGAGACAAAATTGCAGGAGGGACAGATCGCACTGGATCTGCCCGGATATCATCAGTATTGGAATTACGCAGAGAAAAAGGGCTATTCCGGCACTGCAATTTTTACAAAGGAAGAGCCCATACAGGTGACTTACGGCATCGGCGTGGAGGAACACGACCATGAGGGCCGGGTGATCACTGCAGAGTATTCGGAGTTCTATTTTGTGACAGTCTATGTACCGAACGCCCAGAGAGAGCTGACGAGACTGGAATACCGCATGCAGTGGGAAGCGGATTTCCTGGCGTATCTTAAGAAGCTGGAAGAGAAAAAGCCGGTGATCTATGCGGGAGACCTGAACGTGGCGCATCAGGAAATCGACCTGAAAAATGCGAAGACCAACCGTGGCAATGCGGGCTTCACTGATGAAGAGAGAGCCTGCTTTTCGAAGGTACTGGAGAACGGATTTATCGATACGTTCCGCTATTTTTATCCGGACCTGACCGGGGTGTATTCCTGGTGGTCTTATATGTTCCAGGCGAGAGCAAAAAATGCCGGATGGAGAATTGATTATTTCGTGGTATCGGAGTGTCTGAAAGACCGGCTGGCGGATGCGAAGATCCACACGGAAATTTTGGGATCGGATCATTGTCCCATTGAACTGGATCTGAAATAAACGGACAGCATAACGGAGGAGACTTATGAGCTTACGTTTCTGTTTTGGCCCTTCCGGGTCAGGCAAAAGCCACAGAATCTATGAAGAGATCATGCAGCGGGCGGCAGAGGAACCGGGCAGGAATTTCCTGATCATTGTGCCGGATCAGTTCACCATGCAGACCCAGAAGGATCTGGTCATACGCAGTGACCGGGATGGCATCCTGAATATCGATGTCCTGAGCTTCGGCCGACTCAGCCACCGCATTCTGGAGGAAGTGGGGACCAAAGAGATGCCGGTACTGGATGACACCGGCAAAAGCCTGGTGCTGCAAAAAGTGGCGGCGGATCTGAAGGAACAGCTTCCGGCCATGGGAAGTCTCCTGCACAAGCAGGGCTATATCCATGAGGTGAAAAGTGCGATCTCCGAGTTCATGCAATACGGTATCAGCACACAGGATATGGACAAGCTGATCACCAGTGCTCAGAAGCGTGGCGCGCTGGCCATGAAACTGAAAGACTTAAAGACTCTGTACCGGGGCTTTCAGGATTATATCAGGGATCATTTTATCACCACCGAGGAGACACTGGATGTACTGCGCAGATCCCTGTCCAAATCAAAGATCTTAAAGGGCAGTGTAGTGGTGTTTGACGGCTTTACGGGATTTACTCCCATACAGAACCGGCTGATCCAGGAACTGATGCGCGTGTGCGCAGAGACCATCGTTACCGTGACCATTGGAGTGGGAGAGGATCCGTATAAAATGGATGGTGAACAGAAGCTGTTCCATCTGAGCAAGAAGACGGTGGCGGATCTGGAAAAGCTGGCAGCGGAGGCAGAGGTAGAGCGGGGAGAGGATCTCTTTGTCAAGGGGGGGGCCAATCGCTTCGCCAAGGCACCGGCATTACACTATCTGGAACAGAATCTGTTCCGGTATCAGTATGAACCGTATGCGGGAGAACAGCAAGAGATCCATATGTTTGAAGCCCTTTCCCCCAGAGAGGAAGTCCATCAGACAGCGCTGTACATCCGGCACCTGATCAGAGAGCAGGGGATGACCTACCGGGACATTGCCGTGGTCATCGGAGATCTGGAAGGATACGCTTCCTATGTGGAAACAGAATTCGGACAGCTGGAGATCCCATGTTTCCTGGACCGTACCAGAGGGATCGTGCTGAATCCCATGATCGAATATATCAAGAGCGCATTGCAGCTGTATATTAAGGATTTTTCCTATGATACGGTGTTTCATTTTCTGCGCAGCGGCATGGCGGATATTTCCAGAGAAGAGATTGATGAGCTGGAAAACTATGTGATCCGCACCGGGGCGAGAGGCTATCGGACCTATAGCCGTCTGTTTACCCGCAGAACGGAAGAACTGCAGGGAAATGCGGAGGGGAGCGAACAGGCGGAAGAGAAGACCATGGAGCGTCTGAACCGTATCCGGCAACAGTTCATGGATGCGGTGGAGATTCTGCACATGGGAAGCCAGGAAAAGGCTGGAGACTATGTCAGCCATCTGTACGATTTCCTGGAACAGAATCAGGTGCAGCAAAAGCTTTTGAACTATCAGCAGCAGTTTGAAAAAGAAGGAGACTTATCCAGAGCCAGAGAGTATGCACAGATTTACCGGCTGGTCATGGATCTGCTGGATCAGGTCTATGAACTGTTGGGAGAGGAAGAAATCTCCAGACAGGAATTTGCGGATATTTTAGAGGCCGGTTTCGGCGAGATCACTGTCGGTACGATCCCTCAGAACGTGGATCGTATCGTGGTGGGCGATATGGAGCGAACCCGTCTGAAACAGGTGAAGGTATTGTTTTTCCTGGGAGTCAATGACGGAAATATTCCGAAAAATGCTTCCAAGGGCGGGATCATTTCGGATATGGATCGGGAATTCCTGATTGAATCCGGGACAGAGATGGCACCCAGCCCGAGACAGCAGATGTATATCCAGAGATTATATCTGTATCTGAATATGACCAAGCCCTCAGAACAGCTGTATCTGTCCTATGCCAAGGTAAACAGTGAAGGAAAGGGCATAAGACCGTCCTACCTGATCGATACGGTGCGGAAGCTGTTCCCGGCAATGAGCGTGGAGTATCCCCAGAACCGCAGCCGCCTGGAACAGATCGAGGGCAGACAGGAAGGTGCCAGATATCTGGCGGAGGAACTGCGGGAATATGTGGAAGGAACCCTGCCGGAAGAAGAGAGGCAGGACTTCTATCTCATGTACCGTGCCTACGAGGCGGATGCGGCGGGCAGAGACCTGCTGACCCGGGCGGCATTTCGCAGATACAGGGAGAGCGGTCTGTCCCGGATCGTGGCCAGAGCATTGTACGGACAGCAGCTGGAAAACAGTGTCAGCCGTCTGGAAACTTATGCTGCCTGTGCCTGCAGACACTTTTTGCAATATGGTCTTTCCCTGCAGGAACGGGAAGAATTCGGCTTCGAGGCTTCGGATATGGGTACGGTATATCATGCAGTATTGGAAAACTTTGCAGGAAAACTTGCAGAATCCAACCTGACATGGTGGGATTTTACGGAGGATTTTGCAGCCAAAGCCGTCAAAGAATCCGTGGAAGCCTATGCGGCAACCTACGGGGAGACGGTATTATACAGCTCTGCGCGGAATGAATATGCCATTACCCGCATGAGCAGGATCCTGACCCGCACAGTGCTGACCTTGCAGAAACATTTGAAACAGGGCAGTTTCCAGCCAGATGATTATGAACTTTCTTTCCGGTTTGCGGAGGATCTGGACAGCATTCATGTGGATCTGTCTGAGGACGAGAAGATGCATTTGCAGGGACGGATCGATCGTATCGATGTGTCGGAAGATGCAGAGCATGTCTACGTCAAGGTCATTGATTATAAGTCCGGCAACCGGAAATTTGATCTGGCGGCATTGTATTACGGTCTGCAGTTGCAGCTGGTGGTATATATGAATGCAGCCATGGAGATGGAGAGCCGAAAGCATCCGGACAAGGAGATCGTTCCGGCGGCACTTCTGTATTATCACATCGATGATCCCACCATAGAGACACCGGTGGAGCTCACGGATGAGCAGATCAATGAACAGATCCTTGCAAAGCTTCGTATGAACGGTGTAGTAAACAGTGATCCTGGGGTCGTGGAGCGGCTGGACCGCTATATGCAGGATAAGTCTGTGGTCATTCCGGTGGAGAAGAAAAAGGATGGAAGCTTCAGTGCCAGATCCGGTGTCTTAAGCCGGGAGGAGATGCAGCTGATATCTTCTTATGTAGATGCCAAGATCCGCAGCATCGGGCGGGAGATCCTGGACGGAAAAATAGCAGCCAATCCCTATGAGAAAGGCAATGAAGAGGCTTGTACTTATTGCGCCTATAAAAAGGTCTGCGGTTTCGATGGCAGTATTCCGGGCTATGAGAAGAGACAGCTGGAAGATCTGGATAAGCAGGCGCTGATGCAGCGGATGCAGAAGACCGTGGAAGCTTAGGGCAAAGGGTGCCCGGCGGGAGTGTGTGCCTGACAGGAAGCTCGAAGAGAAAGCGCCCGCTGCCCGGAGGAACAGGATGGCAACAGGAGAAAAGAAACAGGAACAGAGGTAGCGTATGGGAATGAATTTTACCCCGGAACAGCAAAAGGTAATCGAACTGCATAACAGCAACATTCTGGTATCGGCGGCCGCAGGAAGCGGTAAGACGGCGGTACTGGTAGAGCGTATCATCCGTATGATCTGTGAGGGGGAGCATCCGGCGGACATTGACCGCCTGTTGATCGTGACTTTCACCAATGCGGCGGCTGCGGAGATGCGGGAGCGTATCGCAGCCGGGATCGCCGCCAGACTGGAAGCGGATCCGGGGAACGACCATATCCAGAAGCAGTCCGCCCTGTTACACAATGCCCAGATCACCACGATCGACAGCTTCAGCCTGTTCCTGATCCGGAATCATTTTAATGAGATCGGTCTGGATCCGGATTTCCGTGTGGCAGACGAGGGTGAGATCAAGCTGTTGCAGCAGGAGGTGCTGGGACAGCTGCTGGAGGATGCCTATGCGGGGAAATTTGTTCCGGATGATGTTCCGACGTCCCGGGAAAACCGTGACAGCGGAGCGATGATACCGGAGGAAGCGTCAGGGAATGATTTTGCGGAAGACGTCCCGGGAAAACGTGACAGCGAGGACCCATCCCGGGAGGCACGGGAACGTTTCCACACCTGTGTGGAATATTTCTGCCCCGGCGGCAGAGAGAGCGTGCTGGAACAGCATATCCTGAACCTGTCCCGCTATGCCGGAAGTTTTCCCTGGCCCGCAGAATGGCTGGAAGAGCGTAAAAACGATTATGAGGCGGGAGATCTGGATGCCCTGCTGCACAGTGATTACGGACAATATCTGGCAGAGCGTGTGAGCCGTGTCCTGCAAGGGTGTCTGGAAAAACTGGTGGAAGTGAAAAAGCTGTGTGAGCTGCCGGACGGTCCATATATGTATGGAGAACTGACAGAAGCGGAGAGCGAACAGCTGGAACGCCTGGCTGCCTGCAAGGATTTGAAGGAACAGGCAGCAAAGGTTCCAGCAGTGACTTTCGGCCGTCTTTCTTCCAAGAAGGATGAGAGCGTGGATCCAGCCAAACGGGAGCTGGCGAAATCCATCCGTAATAGCGTAAAAGACACGCTGGCGGATCTGACGGAACAATATTTCAAGACACCGTTAGAGTTGGTGGTGGAACAGGGAAAAGCCTGCAGAGAGCCGCTCCGGATGCTGCTTAACCTGGTGCTGGAATTCGACAGAAGGCTTCTTGCGGCCAAACAGGAGCGACATCTGATCGACTTTTCCGACATGGAGCACTATGCGTTACAGATTCTGCTAAAACGGGAAAAAGTGGAAGAGACCGGCGATGCAGGGACGGACAGCACCGGTGATACAGGAATGGATAGCACCGGTGTGAAATATGACATTGTGCCAAGTGACGTGGCATTGGAGTATCGCCAGTATTTTCAGGAGATCCTCATTGACGAATACCAGGACAGTAATCTGGTACAGGAATATCTGTTAAGTGCCATCTCCGGGGAAGTGGAGGGACATTATAACCGCTTCATGGTAGGTGATGTGAAGCAGAGTATTTATAAATTCCGTCTGGCCAGACCGGAACTTTTCCTGGAAAAATACGACACCTATCAGGAGAGTGGGGATCTGTGCCGGATCGACCTGGCGAAGAACTTCCGAAGCCGTGTGCAGGTGGTGGATGCGGTAAACGATGTGTTTTCCCGCATCATGAGCCAGGAGATCGGCGGCATTGCCTATGATGATAAGGCAGCATTGTATCCCGGGGCCACATATCCCGCCACAGAGGATCCTGCATACGGCAGTGAACTATTACTGATCCGTAAGCCGGAGAAGGGGGATGGTGCGGAAGGCGGCAGCGGAGAACAGCGTCCCGACGGGGCAAGAGGTCCCGTGGACTATGACAACGTAAGACAGCTGGAAGCACTGGCTATTGCGGCACGTATCAAGCAGCTGAAGGGCAGTCTGAAAGTCATGGAGAAGGCTACGGGAGAATTGCGCCCGGTGCGGTACTCGGATATGGTGATTTTGCTTCGTACCACCAGTGGCTGGGATGAGGAATTCAAGAAAGTACTGGAACAGCAGGGAATCCCTGTCTACATTACATCCAAGACCGGATATTTCGGGGCCCTGGAAGTACAGGAACTGCTGCAGTTTTTACGAGTGCTGGACAACCCGAGACAGGATATTCCGCTGTTCGGCGTGATGCAGTCGATCTTCGGAGGCTTTACCCAGGAAGAGATCGCCCGGATCCGCAGCGGAAGCAAAGGGCATTCCCGGAAGAGAATGACACTGTATGAGGCATTGAAAGAAGTGGCGCAGAGGGGACGGATGGCGGAAGCGGGAGAAGAGGCATCAGCGGGCGAAAGCGCCGGAGAAGAAACCGCCGGGGCCGGACAGTACTGGCAGCGCGCATTGGAAGCTGCAACAGTACCGGAGGACATGGAAGCGGAGACAGAACTTTCCCAAAAGGCAGATACTTTCTTACAACGTATTGATCATTACCGTGATCTGACTCCCTTCACCTCCATCCGCGACCTGCTGCAGCGGATCCTGGACGATTACGATTATCTGAACTATGTGACGGCACTTCCTGCTGGCAGCAAGCGCCGGGCCAACGTGGAGATGCTGCTGACGAAGGCTTCTGCTTTTGAGAAGACCAGTTATTTTGGACTGTTCCATTTCATCCGTTATATGGAACAGTTGGAAAAATACGATGTGGATTACGGTGAGGCGGATACCCTGGACGAAAATGCCGATGTGGTGCGGATCATGAGCATCCACAAGAGTAAAGGTCTGGAATTCCCCGTGGTATTTGTCTCCGGGCTGTCGAAGCGTTTCAACATGCAGGATGCGAACCAGTCCCTGATCGTGGATATGGATCTGGGAGTAGCGGTGGACTATGTGGATTCCGGCCGCCGCATTAAAAATAAGACCCTCCGCCGGGCCGTTCTGTCAGCGAAAATGAAGGAGGACAATCTGGCGGAGGAACTGCGTGTGCTTTACGTGGCACTGACCCGTGCCAGAGAAAAACTGATCCTGACAGCGGTGTTGGATAAGGCGGAGGAAAAATGGGAGCTGTCCCGGATGACAGGACAGGAGAAGCTGACCTATCTGGATTTCTGTGAGGCGGGGAGCTATATGGATTTTCTGCTGCCGATCCTGCCTAAGACAGGAATTGCAGTAACAACGCTGGGAACAGAAGACCTGGCGGCAGAGGAGATCAGGGAACAACTGCGCATGGGAGACCGCAGGGAACTGTTGCAGCGTGTGACGGACGGCGAGACTCCTTTGCCTGGGGACCCGGAGGAGAACGAACGAAAGCTTGCGAAACTGCGGGAGCGATTTGCCTATGCCTATCCGTATCCCGGCCTGCAGAAGCTCTATACCAAGACCACGGTATCGGAACTGAAGATTGCGGCCATGGCGGAGAAGGATGAAGCGGCATTTCATACCTTCGAAGAAAAAGAAGTGGTGCCTTATATCCCGGCTTTCCGCAGAGAACAGGAAAAGGTCAGCGGAGCCGTCCGCGGTAACGCGTTCCACCGGACCATGGAACTGTTGGACTTTTCTTATCTGTTTATGGAATCCGGACTATTTGCCGGATGCCCTGGGACTTATGAGGAATACCGTCAGGGCCTGGATACGGACCGGTTACAGGAACGTCTGAAGGAATTCCTGCAGCGGGAGACAGCTTCCCTACGACTGACAGAAGAGTATGCGCAGGCCGTAAGCCTTCCCAAAATCCGGCATTTTCTGGAACAGGAGCTGGCCTACCGCATGTGGAGAGCTTTTGAACAGGGCCTTTTGTACAGAGAGCAGCCCTTCGTGCTGGGCATTGATGCGAAGCGCCTGGATCAGGACCTTCCTGAAGGGGAAAAGGTTCTCATTCAGGGTATCATCGATGTCTTCTTTATAGAAAACGGAGAGATCGTCCTGCTGGACTACAAGACCGATGTGATCGATTCCCTGCAAGCCCTCTGGAACCGCTACAGCGTCCAGATCCAATACTATGAGGAGGCACTGACGAAGCTGATGCAGCTGCCCGTGAAGGAGAGGATCCTGTATTCCTTCTATCTGGAAAAATACGAGTAAAAAAGCCGGAGTAAATGGAGGTTTCATATGAGTCAATATTTTGATTTATCAATAAGAAGGATTGAGATAAAGAAACCAAAAAGAGACTTGAAACCTGTTATTAAATTACAGGATGAAGTTAATAAGACTTTGCTGCATGATGAATATTATTATCCTACAGATGAAAGAACTATACAGGAATGTTTGGATGGTGATTATATCTTATTGGGCGTATATAATGATGTCGGGGTCAAAAGCCCCCGACTTTGATGCCTACGGATTGTTCCGTGCT
>ERZ1504511.202-NODE-202-length-23202-cov-4.623493_pt1 | contig 23202 bp, 20 predicted proteins | sample MGYA00571821_ERZ1504511 | MGnify/ENA primary metagenome ERZ1504511 (study PRJEB39906, sample SAMEA3182102) | gut metagenome | biome: human; feature: gut; material: Stool; isolation source: human stools | place: Canada | collected 2013-02-18 ... | reverse complement strand
ATATAGACCGAAAAGATTCCTTAAGATGATGCAGGTTATTATTTGAAGGTTACTAAGTAAGCGTAAAGAAATAAGTTGGTAAAGATTTGGCGGTATTCTCAGACAATCAAATCAAAACAGCTTTCTGGAAAAAGGGTGTAAACGGATTCCGGAATATTCCTGAGTTTTTTGTAAATTTGTAGAATCGCGGGTTGCGGAAGAGGGATCCGTATAATACGGATAGGGTTCATTTAGGACATACATTGACATGGCAAAAGGAAAGGTGCTGGAGGACACTCCGCTCATCAAACAGTTTTTCTCTGTGAAGGCTCAGCATCCTGAGGCGGTGCTGCTTTACAGGGTCGGAGACTTCTACGAGTCTTATTCCGATGACGCGGTGCTGATCAGCAAGGTTCTGGGCATCGTCCAGACCAAGAAATCCAACGGGGACAAGGGCTACATCGAGATGGCCGGATTCCCTCACCACGCCATTGATGCCTACCTCCCGAAACTTGTCCGCGCCGGCTACAAGGTGGCCGTCTGCGATCAGTTGGAAGACCCGAAATTCGCCAAGAAACTTGTCAAACGAGGTGTCACCGAGCTTGTCACGCCAGGAGTAGCCTTCAATGACCAGCTTCTGGACCAGAAGGAGAATAATTTCCTGGCCGGCCTCACATTCGACAGGGACCGGTGCGGAGCGGCTTTCCTGGATGTCTCCACAGGCTCGTTCCAGGTGGCTCAGGGATCTTTGGACTACATAGGCACGCTTATCGCCTCCCTGAACCCGAAAGAGATTGTGGTTCAGAGGGGTTTCGAGAAAGGGGTCAAGGAAAGGTACGGGGATGGACTCTTCATCTCCACAATCGAGGAGTGGGCTTTCGTCTACGATGCCGCCGTCGAAAGGCTCAGGAAGCAGTTCGGCGTGGAGTCCCTCAAGGGATTCGCGGTTGAAGGCTTTCCTTTGGGAATATGCTCGGCCGGAGCGCTGATGGTCTACCTGGAGCAGACCCAGCACACGGGGCTTAAGAACATCTGCTCAATTTCCCGCATCGATGAGGACAGGTTCGTGTGGATGGACAAGTTCACAATGAGGAACCTTGAGATATTCAATTCCGCAGCCGGCGGCGAGGGCGTGTCGCTTGTTAGCGTCATCGACAAATGCACCTCTCCGATGGGCGCGAGGCTTCTAAGGAGCTGGCTCGCGATGCCGATAATGGACATCAAGGAGCTGAACAGCCGCTACGACGTTGTGCAGCACTTCCTTCAGACAAGGGACGACCTTGACAAGGTTCAGGAATATGTCGGCGAGATCGGCGACCTGGAGAGGATCATCTCCCGTGCCGCGACAGGTAGGATCGCTCCCCGCGAGGTGATGCAGCTCGGCAGGGGACTCTCCCGGATGGAACCGATAGCGAAGCTATGCAAAGGCCGCGGTGTCAAGGCTTTGGACGCACTGATGGGCGGCATGAAGAACTGCTCGGAGCTTCTGGAGCGAATCAGCGGGACGATGACAGCCGAGCCGGCGGCAGCCGTGGGGAAGGGCGAGGTCATCGCCTCGGGAGTGGACGCCGAGCTGGACGAGTTGAGAGGCATCTCCTCCGGCGGCAAGGACTACCTCCTGAAGCTTCAGCAATCCGAGGCCGAGAGAACAGGAATATCCTCGCTTAAAATCAGTTACAACAATGTCTTCGGCTACTACATCGAGGTCCGCAACGCTTTCAAAGACCTCGTTCCTCCGGAGTGGATCCGCAAGCAGACCCTTGTCAACGCCGAGCGTTACATCACCAAGGAGCTCAAGGAATATGAAGAGAAGATCCTGAGCGCCGAGGATCGCATCTATGCCATTGAGACCAGGATTTATGGCGATCTTGTGGCCGAGATCCAGAGGAGCATTCCTTTGATCCAGGCGAACTGCCGGATCATCGCCCGTCTGGACGTGCTGACGGGATTCGCCCAACTGGCCAATGACAACCGCTACAGCCGCCCTGAAATGACCAAGGATCTGACACTTGAGATCAAGGCGGGCCGACACCCTGTCATAGAGACACTTATGCCGGCGGGCGAGGAATATGTTCCCAACGACATATTCCTTGACAACAAGAAACAGCAGATCATCATCCTGACCGGTCCCAACATGGCCGGTAAGTCGGCCTTGCTCCGCCAGACGGCCCTCATCGTGCTGCTGGCCCAGATCGGCTCGTTCGTGCCTGCCGAAAGCGCCCGGATCGGGTACTTCGACAAGATCTTCACAAGGGTCGGGGCTACGGACAACATTTCCCGCGGAGAGTCAACCTTCATGGTCGAGATGCTGGAGACCTCGATGATCCTGCACAACCTTTCAGAGCGTTCCCTGGTGCTTCTGGACGAGATCGGGCGAGGCACCTCCACCTACGACGGAATGTCGATCGCGCGTGCGATCGTCGAGTACATCCACGAGTACGGCCACGGGGCCAAGACGCTTTTCGCCACTCATTATCACGAGCTCAACGATCTTGAGGAGACCTATTCAAGAGTCCGCAACTTCCACATCGCCGTGAAGGAGGTGGGGTCGCAGGTGATCTTCCTGCGCAAGCTCAAGGAGGGTGGAACCGCACACAGCTTCGGCATTCATGTGGCAAGGATGGCCGGGATGCCAAAAGAGGTGATCCAGAGTGCCGAGAACACCCTCAAGGCTCTGGAGATGAATGATTCCCAGCACATTGTAAGCGCAAGAACAGGTCAGATCAAGAAGCCTGTCCAGACCAAGGCCGGCACTCTTGAGAGCGACGGCAGCCTCCAGCTCTCCTTCTTCCAGCTGGACGACCCCACTCTCGAATCCCTTCGCGACAAGCTCTCCGGCGTGGATCTCAACAACATCACCCCCCTCCAAGCCTTCGACCTTCTCCGCTCCATGAAGGACGAACTCGGGCTGTAGACCGCCGTTACCGGAAAGACAATCAAAGATTACCAAGTTATTTTTTAAGGATTACTTAGTAAGCGTTAAATAATAAGTTGGTAAAGATTTGGCAGTATTTTCGAGGATAGCTTTCTTTTGGAAGAAGGAGTGTGCCGGTGGCACATGACTGATGAGAAAAGATAGCTAGACCGGAAAGACAATCAAAGATTACCAAGTTATTTTTTAAGGATTACCTAACCATAAAGAATTTTCAGTAAATTTGTAGGAATATTCTTAAGAAGATAGATGCAGGTTTTTCTACAGATTCTTACCCTGCTCGGCGCGATGGCCATGTTCCTGTACGGAATGACCATGATGAGCGAGGGTCTTCAGAAGGCGGCGGGTGACAAGCTGCGATCGTTTCTGGCGTCGATGACGTCAACGACCTTCAAAGGTATCATTACGGGTATTGTCATCACTGCCCTCATCCAGTCATCAAGCGGAACGACCGTGATGGTCGTCAGCATGGTCAACGCCGGTCTGCTCGCCCTTGGCAACGCCATAGGGGTGATCATGGGGGCGAACATCGGAACGACGCTCACGGCGTGGATGATCTCCCTGTTCGGATTCAGCTATGACATCGGAGCGTTCGCGGTTCCGTTCATCGCCTTGGGATTCTTCATGATGACCCTCAAGAGCAACCGGAACAGCAACATCGGTGAGTTCATCATCGGATTCGCGTTCCTGCTCATAGGTCTCGCCACAATGAAGAACTCGGTGCCGGACCTGAACCAATATCCTGAGGTTCTGGCTCTTGTGAAGAACCTGACCAGCTACGGCTTTTTCTCCGTGATCATATTCACCCTTGTTGGTGCATTGATAACCGTGATAGTGCAGGCCTCCAGCGCCTCCCTTGCTCTGACGATGGTTTTTGTGGCGAACGGCTGGATCAATTTCGAGATGGCCGCCGCGATGGTCTTGGGAGCCAACATCGGAACCACGATCACCGCCAACATCGCCGCCGCCGTGGCGAACTATTCGGCCAAGCGGACGGCCATCGCCAACACCCTGTTCAATGTGATCGGCGTAGTCCTGGCTTTGGTGTTCTTCAACCCGTTGATGAGGATCATCGCCTCGATGACGACGGCGATAGGTTTCGAGGATCCTGTCTCATTGTTCAACGGCACCGTGGCCGCGGACGGTTTCTCTCCGGAGCAGCAGAACTCGATGCTTTACGGTATTTGCATTCTGCACACCGTCTTCAACCTCTCCACCACCCTGATACTCGTCTGGTTCATCCCTCAGCTTGTCAAGGCCGTCAACAGGATCATCCCGACCCCTAAGGGCGAGGAAGAGGTCTATCGCCTCAAGTTTATCCAGGGCGGACCTCTCTCCACGGCGGAACTTTCCCTCGACGAGGCGAAGCAGGAGATCATTCATTTTGCGGAAATATGCCGTCGCGAGGTTGGATTCATCCGTAGCGCGGTCAGCGCCAAGACCAAGGCCGAATGGGAATCCGCCAATGAGAAGCTTGTCAAGTACGAGAACATTACGGACAAGATTGAATATGAGATCGCTTCCTACCTGAACGAGGTCACCAAAGGCGACATCAGTGCGTTCTCCGCATTGAGGATCAAGTCAATGTACAGGGTGATCGGTGAATTGGAGAGCATCGGCGACTCCGGCGAGGCGATAGGCAGAATGATGAAACGCGCCCTCGACCACGGCAAGACGTTCGATGAGGAGATGATCAAGAGGCTTGACAGGATGCTCGACCTGCTTGATGTGGCGTTCGGGGCCATGACGGAGAACCTTAGCTCTCCGGCTCTGTTCCTCAAGGACATCACCAACGCCGAGGATGCCGAGTACAACATCAACGAGTACCGCAACCGCCTGCGTGAGGAGCACATCGTCAACATCGAGAAGGATGACTACAACTACCAGACAGGCGTGTTCTACATAGACATTGTCCAGGAACTCGAGAAGATGGGCGACTTCATCATCAACATCTCCCAAAGCCTTCTGGAAAAGAACGACTAAAACATGAGACGTGCGTTAAGATATTCATTGATCGTGATTTGCGCCATCTTTCTGGTGGGCTGCAAGGGTGGCGGTTCCGGCAAGGCGACCGCTTTCACGCCTCGCGCGTTTCCGGCGCTTCCTGAACCTCCGTCAGTGATTTCGGATCCCCAGGAGAAGACGGAATATGTCGTCTCGAACTATTGGAACGAGTTTTTGGAGAAGACCTATCCTTGTGATTCCAACATAGTTAACGGAGTCACGGCTGACGAGGTGGAAAAAGCGTTGGGCACTTATGTGACACTTCTGGAGAAGGCTTGCCCAATAGACTTCGGAAGGAAGGCGATGGCCTCTTTCTTCGACAAGGTTGAACAGTTCGAGGCCGCCGATACCTCCTCCAATGTCTTCGAGTTTTTCGAGCGGATGATCCCGAAGTATCTCTACGACCCCAATTCACCTGTCCGGAACGAGGATCTCTACCTCCCGTACGTCTCAAGACTCGCCTCTTCAGACTATTCCGATCCCGACATGAGACCTTCCTACTCGTTCGAGACCAATATGTGTTCCTTGAATATGGCAGGAACGCCGGCGGCTGATTTCACATTCACCGATCTGAGTGGAAAAAGACACACGCTGCATGGTGTGAAGGCGGAGACGACGCTGCTGTTTTTCACCAATCCCGGCTGTCCGGCCTGCAAGGACATCATGGAGCATCTGGTCGCCGATGAGAGGATCGCGTCGCTGGTTGCCTCCGGCAGGCTCGCGGTCGTCAACATATACATTGACGACGAGTTGGACAAATGGCGTGAATATGCTTCCGTCTACCCCAAGGACTGGTACAACGGCTATGACCAGAGCTACCTGATCCGCTCCGACATCACCTATAACGTCCGCGCCATCCCTTCGCTGTATGTACTTGATTCAGAGAAGAGAGTGGTCATGAAGGACGCACCGGCGGAGGTGGTTCTTCCGTATCTTGACAACTTAAAATAACACTGACATGAAAATCACCAAGGAACTTTGGGGCACGTCCCCTGACGGAAAGGAAATATTCCTTTATACTCTTGAGAATGAAAGCGGCGCGTTCGTGCGCCTCTCAAGCATAGGCGCCGGAATCGTTTCGATCGCTGTTCCGGACAAGGATGGAAAGATCGCCGATGTTGTTTTGGGCTATACCAAGCCTGAGGATTATTTCGCCGACGGCCCTTGCGCCGGAAAGTGCCCGGGACGCTACGCCAACCGCATAGCGCTCGGCAAGTTCACGCTTGACGGGGTGGAATATTCATTGCCGGTCAACAACGGCCCGAACCATCTGCACGGCGGCCCTGAAGGATTCCAGAATCAGGTCTGGGAAAGCCGCGCCGAGAGGAAAGCCGTTGAGTTCCAGTACTTTTCGCAGGACGGAGAGGCAGGTTATCCCGGCAATCTGAAGGTTGTCGCCCACTACGAGTGGAGCGAGGACAACGCTCTCAAACTGACTTTCACGGCGCAGACCGACAAGGCAACTGTCGTGAACCTTACCAACCACGCCTATTTCAATTTGAATGGCGAGGGGAACGGGAATATCCTTGATCACGAGTTGAAACTCAACGCCGAGGTCTATCTGCCGACTGACGAGACCTTGATTCCTGTAGGAGAGCCAGACCCGGTTGCAGGTACACCTATGGATTTCAGGGAGTTCAAGAAAATCGGTGAGGAGATCAAGGCTGACTTCCCGGCTCTCAACTATGGTAAGGGGTATGACAACTGCTTCATGATCAACGACTATGAGGCTGGTCAGCTTCAGACGGCGGCTCAGCTGTACTCTCCGGAGAGCGGCCGTCAGCTTGAGGTTCTGACCACCCAGCCGGCCGTGCAGATCTACACGGGCAACTGGCTTGAGGGCTGTCCTGCCGGCAAGTGCGGACGTGGCTACCACGACTATGAGGGTGTCGCCATCGAGTGCCAGCACTGCCCTGATTCGCCGAACAAGCCTGAGTTCCCTACGACCGTGCTTCGTCCGGGCGAGACCTTCAGCGAGGCCATCATCTGGGCGTTCTCAGTCAGGAAGTAGGAGGCCGGTCACTGAGCCATACACGCTTCGGTCACCGAGCCTGCCAAAGTGACCGAAATGACTATTGCAATTTAGAATATTCACAAATGAAACAGTATCAGGATCTTCTGCGTCACATAATGACCGACGGCGTGGTCAAGCACGACCGCACCGGCGTAGGCACCAAGAGCGTCTTCGGCTACCAGATGCGCTTCGACCTCTCCGAAGGATTCCCGCTTCTGACCACCAAGAAAGTTCACTTGAAATCTATCATTTATGAACTTCTGTGGTTCATCGCCGGCGACACCAACATCAAGTACCTCAAGGATCACGGGGTCTCCATCTGGGACGAATGGGCCGACGAGAACGGTGACCTTGGCCCTGTCTATGGCCACCAATGGCGCTCCTGGCCGGCACCCGACGGCCGATCCATCGACCAACTCACACAGGTGGTGAATATGATCAAGAACAATCCTGATTCGAGACGAATGCTCGTCACCGCCTGGAATCCCGGAGAGGTGGACAAGATGGCTCTCCCTCCTTGCCACTGCCTGTTCCAGTTCTATGTGGCCGAAGGCAAGCTTTCCTGCCAGCTCTATCAGCGCAGCGCCGACACCTTCCTCGGTGTTCCGTTCAACATCGCCTCCTACGCATTGCTCACGATGATGATAGCCCACGTCTGCGGCCTGAAGCCCGGCGACTTCATCCACACCACCGGCGACACCCACATCTACCTGAACCATTTCGATCAGGTCCGCGAGCAGCTCTCCCGTGAGCCCCGCCCGCTCCCGACAATGCGCATCAACCCAGATGTGAAGTCCATCTTCGATTTCAAGTACGAAGACTTCACCCTCGAAGGCTACGACCCCTGGCCGGCCATCAAGGCCCCCGTCGCGGTCTGATCGTCCGCCTTTGCATAAGTGCCTCCATAAGCTCTGATTTAAGGCACACGACAAGACAGTACACCGGAGTATTGGAGACCTTCCCGTCTTTGCCCTTCCTCACGCGGACAATGACGTCTTCAAGCCAGGCTCTTTCGTCGACGCCCAAGGCCTTGCGCGAGCTGAAAAGAGAGTATACGACTGCAGCGCGCACTGCGGCATCTTCGAGCACTGGGTGCCGGCGCTCCCAAGGTGTTCTTCCGTTACTACTTCGTGAACAGCGCCACTGGCGAGAAGTCCGGCATCATACTGGCTTCCGTCACCTGAACCGCGGGTGAGTAGCCAAAGAGCAGGGCAGAAGCCTTGCTTACCCTAATCCGAACCCTCTGCAGTCATTTGATTACAGAGGTTTTTTATGCAGGTAACTGCCCTATTTGTTATGGTAGACGAAGTGAATCACACCCACATTCTAATCAAAATTTGAAGAAAATAGTCGTAAGATTCGCTTCATTTGCTTATTTTTGCAGAAAAATGAGCGAGATATGAGACCGTACTACATATGGCAATACCCCGGTTGGCCCAGATTCCGTTGGGAGTCCGACAAAATACTGAACCTGCTTTCCGAAGTGCGTCTTTTGGAAGGTCGAATCGCCGGTATGATGGGCGGCCTGGGGTTTGATATTCAATCCAAGACGTCTCTGGACGTAATGACTGAAGACGTTATCAGATCCAATGAGATAGAAGGAATTCTGTTGAATGCAGACAGGGTGCGTTCATCAGTAGCGAGGCATCTCGGTATTCCCACGGAAGGTCTCCCGGAGCCGGATCACTATACCGAAGGTGTAGTTCAGGTAATGATTGACGCCGTCCGCAATTACTCCGAGGAGCTAACCGAACAGCGTCTGTTCAATTGGCATGCCGCTTTGTTCCCCACGGGGCGTAGCGGTATTCATCCGATAACGGTGGCAGGTTGGAGGGTTGGAGAAGAACCCATGCAAGTTGTCTCCGGGGCATTTGGAAAGGAAAAGGTTCACTACGAAGCCCCGGCTTCGGCGGATGTTCCCAAGGAAATGGCCCTGTACTTGGATTGGGTCAATAATGAGAACAATACCGATCCTGTCCTGAAAGCAGCCATCGCTCACCTGTGGTTCGTTGCCATCCATCCGTTTGATGACGGAAATGGCCGTCTGACAAGGACCATCACCGATATGCTGCTGGCCAGGGCTGACGGGATGCCTCATCGCTACTATAGTATGTCAGCTGAAATTCTTAGGAATAAGAACGGCTACTACGATGCACTGGAAAGCACCACGATAGGAGATGTTGATATTACCCTGTGGCTCGAGTGGTTCCTTCAGACACTTAAGGATGCAATGGAACTCAGCGTAGACATCGTCAGTCGCGTAGTGAAGAAGTCCATGTTCTGGCAGGAGCATCGTGACGTGGCGATGAATGAGCGCCAAGTTAAGGTCGTGAACCGCCTATGGGATGGATTCGACGGGAAACTCACAACCGTGAAATGGGCAAAAATCTGCAAGACCTCGCAAGCCACCGCCCTTCGTGACATCAATGATTTGATTGAGAAGGGAATCTTGGTGAAAGGAGAGGAAGGTAGCAAGAATACCAGTTACATTCTGGCCGAGGATCAATAGATCTTTCTACACACAATTAGGAATGATTCCTTGTGGTACTGACTGCGGTAGCCGGTCACGGTGTCCAGAAGGATGAAACGGCAGTATACCTGATACTGGTTCAAGGCGGCAGCGGCCCGGGAAACATAATCGGGTATCCTGACGTGGACCGGATCTGTTCCACAGAGTTCATCAGCGAGATAATTCCGAAGCATACCCGGATGACATCCACGCCCAGACTCCGTCAGTTGAATCTTCGCAAGCAAACGATAACACTCCGACACCGGTATCACCCACAATGGCATCAGACAGCCGGATGGCGAAAGGAGGGAAGGAGTCGAAACGCTGTGGTTCGGGAATATGCTCGTCTCCCAGCGTGAAGAATCCATGATAAGCAGACACTAAGAGATTCTGGCCGGAGATATGAGCCCGGTGATCGGATGGAGGCCGATGCGGTTCCACCTCCGCCGCGAGACGATTCCAGACGAGTTGTGTAGAGTGGGGAACAGTCCTCCAAGCGGCCAATGCCCTGCGATGCACGTCCAGATGCTCCAACTGGCCCGCAGTACCGCCATAGACGGGATGCGAACGCTTCCGGGTATAGCACTTGCCGTCCCTATGATACCAGGTGGTATTGCCTGCGGAACCGTAGGCGTCACTGACGAGTATGGATGGACGAAATTGGGGCATAGCCTATGTTTACAAGTTTTGGGTTGAGAGGTAGCAAATAGTAACCTCTGAGTCAATACAAAGGTGCCAAAAATCAGCGATTTAACCAATATCCAAAGCACCCGCAGCGGCGAGAGCCGCTGCTTCCCCGATATATATTTATACCCTTTCCTGCCGCCGACTCACCAGGGAGTTTCGAGGTAGGACGTCCGCAATTCACTGACGGAGCGTACTTAACACAATCCTGACGGGATTATGTAATGTACGCGGATTCGAGACACAGACGGTCGCGCTGACACTTCGTCTCCCGGGCGTTTATGGCTGCTGGGGGCGATGGGGGATAAACCAGCACGGTGAGCCGGCGTTTGTGGAGTAAGCGTTAGCAAGCGGAACAATCGACTGCTGACCATGGCCGCTTTTCCTTTAATCGCGGGGAGGGCGTCCGCAAGTCTGTGGCAGACTTGCTCTGACACAGTCTTGCAGCGAATGGTAGCATTGAAGATCGCTGGTCTGACGTTGCGCATCAATCGGCAGACGAGCGAGTACCGCTTTCCTTTCTTGTCGATGGACGTATCATATTCTTCTTTTATTCTACAAGATTGGGGCTTTTGGTCTGATTTGTGGAATCTGCCGATTTTAAGTAACTTCGTGCATAGAGTTTTTTGTTGTCCTTATGAATCAGAATACAGAATACGAGCGTTTTACCCAAGAAATCTATCAGCAGTTGGTGAATACCGATGTCGTAAAGGCGACTCAAGTGCTACATGATGTAAAGTTGGAAGGCCGCTCTGGTCAGAAGCATCAGATAGATGTGTATTGGGAATATGAAGTTGCTGGTAACAAGCATAAGGTCGCAATCGAGTGCAAGAATTATAATCGACCTGTTCCCATATCAGTTGTTCAGAGTTTCAAAGGCGTACTGGATGACCTGAATGGCGTGAATGGCATCATTGTAACAAAGAGAGGGTTCCAAGAGGGCGCAAAACGGTACGCGAAAGAGTGGGGTATCTCGTTGAAGGAGTTAAGGACTCCTGGCCACGGAGAATCAATCATAGGCGAGATAGAGTATAATACTCATCTTGAGGTGCGACACACGCTATATAAAGTAGATGAGGAATGGGCGATAAATCACGGGATTGACTTCTCCAGATATAGACGCGATCTTGACCTGATGCGTTTTGGAAATGACAATAAATGGAGTCACGCCACACACATTCCATTGCAAACGACGGATCACATTATTCGAGATTGTAATGGAAAAGCCATCAGCTCACTTGAACAGATGGAAACGGAAATTCCAGACCACCCAACGGAAGGCTTCCCGTTTGCCTTCTATTTCGAGGATGGTTATGTTAATATGCCGAATGTGGGCCCTGTTAAGATATTGGAGGTAAGATACGAATATGAAATCAGAGACCAACAGCGTGTAATGAAGATAGATGCAGAAGGATTTGTGCGGGCAATACTAAAAGATGCACAAACAGGCTCGACAACGCTTCTATAATTCGCTGTGGTCAATTGTATTGAGGTCACCCTTGCGAACTATTACATATTCGTTTTCATAGGGTTTATCCTCTGATATTCGCTTGGTCCGGAATGTTTGGTACTTTATCTTGAGCAAATTCTTTACTCTTGAGTCCTCGAACATTGCTGCAGCTGACCCAAAGTAAAAATGCTCGTGGGTGTCCTTGACCTCCACGTGAATAATAGTACGATCTTGTTTTAACATGTGTCTTGCCTGACGCAAAGATAGCACATTATCCACAATAAACAAACTTCTCATAATTGTAGTGCAATTATGTGTGTAATTGGAGCCAATCAGAATTTACAAAATAGGCACTGCTCCCGAAATCATCTATTCCTTTCTCATCATTTATGAGATAAGAATTCTGCTCGAACCCTTCCTCGCCAAACAAGAACTGAATCTCAGGCCAGCATACAACTTCATAAGTGTCTTGTTTCATGCCAATCTCCTTTGAGCAATTAAAAACAATTGTTATCTTTACTTGTCGTAAGAGCGGCAAGTGTTACGCTACAAATATATGATAAAAGTTGATATCTTTTTGGATTTTACCTGCTTATTTCTTATTTTTGCCTCAAATTGATGATTCTGATGAGAACGACGCATAGATTGTTTTTCCACCCGGCCCAGGATATGTCTGCCATTGCAGACGCATCCATTAACGAGATAATTACCTCACCTCCATATCCTATGATTGAAATGTGGGATGGGATTTTGGCATCGCAGAATGCCACTTTTGCAGAGGCACTTAATAAAGGATTGGTAGAAGTAGCATTTGAAGCCGCCCATCAAGAATTAGACAAGGTGTGGCAGGAGTGCTACCGAGTTCTCACACCAGGAGGCTTTTTATGTATCAACATCGGCGATGCCACGCGAACGATTAAAGGTGAGTTCCGGTTATTTAACAATCATTCTCGCATAGTTAAAACCTGTCTTGATTTGGGGTTTAATAATCTTCCCAATATCATATGGCGGAAACAGACAAATGCTCCTAACAAATTCATGGGAAGTGGAATGCTTCCATGCGGGGCGTATGTGACGCTTGAACACGAATACATTCTTATCTTTAGGAAAGGCTCTAAAAGGGAATATAAGAAGGTTGAGCAGAAAGTTGCGCGTAAGAATAGTGCCTTTTTCTGGGAAGAACGGAATGTATGGTTTTCTGATGTTTGGGACCTCAAAGGGACAAAACAAAAGATTGTAAACTCGGAAACCAGGGATAGAAGTGCTGCCTATCCATTTGAGGTTCCGTATCGGCTGATTAATATGTATTCGCAGTATGGCGATACAGTATTAGACCCTTTTTTCGGGTTGGGGACCACAATGCTTGCTGCTATGGCTTCGGGACGAAACAGTGTGGGCTTTGAAATCGACGATAAGTTGAAATCATCAATTGAAGACAACTTAAAGGGGGTCAGTATAGCTGACTTTAATAGTGTCATCAAAAACCGTTTCGACAAACACTCTGATTTTGTAAAAGCGCGGTCGGCAGAAAAGGGACCGTTTAAGCACTATAATAACACTCTTGGTTCTGATGTAATGACGTCTCAGGAGGAGGAATTAGAGATTCATTATCTCATTCAAATAGATACAAGCAGCAAGAACGATACTCTTGCTATTGTAACCTATGAAGACGCATCAGATATAAACAGAATCCCCAGACCGGAAGGATTATTATTCTAATTGACAGGCCCGCTTTTGAAAAGCAGGACTATTTGCTTTTAGATAAGGTTTCTTATCTGTTCCAACACTTGGGGACTCTGTATTTCACCATTTGTTTTCGAAATGATGTCGAACACGGGAACTCCTTTTAGCTTAGTATAGGCGGCGTTCTTCGCCTTATTTGCCGTTCTTGCCTTTGCGATATATGGAGCATCCCAAGTATAACTCTTGGGTTTAATTTGAATACCACAAATAAGAGAACCAGAACGGGAAGCCTCGAAATCGACAGCGTATGTGTGGTCGATTTCTCCGGACGTCTTTTCAAAAGAAAGCATAGGGAATTGCTCCGTTAAAACTGCGATAGTATTATTCTCCCTAAGAATAATGCCATTCCAGATCTCACAGATTACTCTAAAGCGAACACACTCCTCGCATTCTTCAAGAGTCAAACCATGTCCATTATTGCGTACAGCAGCATAAAGGGCTTCGGCTCGTCCGTTCAAATCTTCTCTTGTCCTCCCGTACTGAGTATTAAGATTTTTAACATCCCAGAGAAGCTTATTAACCTCGGCTCTATTTGTTCTGATTAATGAGAAATCGTCAAGAATGGCACGATTCTCCCCGAGCAAAGAACGACGTTGTTCACCGCTCTGATAGTAGAAATCTTCCCAATCTTCTTTTGATTTCCATGATTGCAATTCAATGAGAGCGCTAACATACCCAACCGACCAAGGGTCATTGAGCATAAGCTTATTCCACATACCATTTGTGGAACTGAATTTATCTCGGTCTATTCCTAATACAAACTCATCCATAATGACAGCTAAATCATTCTTTTACAAAATCGTCGGGATTGTATGAAAACGTAATATCCTTTGTCCTGCTATCTTTTGAGTAAGTTATCATCACAATACCTTCTGCGAAGTGCTCAAGGGGCTTGGCTTGGATATAAGTATCTGCTTTAACCTGGACAGGAATATCATTAATATATCCATCGATGCCATGCTTTTCGTCGTTTGTGTCGCCGAGTCGAGAGTTTACGCCGAGTTCTTTTGCGATATGTTTAATAATGGCATCTTGGACCATAAGCCCTGAATAGGTCTTATTGATAATGAGATCTCTTTCCCATGCTTCAATATGTTCCCTCTTTACTTCAGCAAGCTTATCCCTAACTTCTTGGAACTTTTTCCATGCCGCATCTGTCGCTTTTTTTATAGCTTCGGGATAATGCTCATTATACCATTTCTCCCATTCTTCAAGAGAATGATTAGGAACAGTGTCGTCATCTCGGAACACCTTTATTGTTTCTGATACTTGAGACACATTTTCCGGCTTGGTCGCCTTCGCGTATCCGTTGGAATTATTAATAACCGATTTAGAGTACTTTGGAACTGAGATGTCAGGGATGCCTATAGCTTTCGAAATCTTCTTATTCTTTATCGTTACCTTTTGGGTCATTTTGAATGCAGATTAAAACAGCGTCGATTGTTTCTCTCCGAACAGATTATCGGGATAAAAGATGGTGATATATCCTTTCTTCTTCTCATATGTAATGATTGGAACATCAATATGCTCAGGCAATATCATTTCCTTAGAGTCATAGGTGCTCGGCTTAATACTTACAGGTTGTTTGCCAATGAAACCATCGATACCAAGGGCTTCCTCATCAGGATTAGCCAAGCGATAACTTACATTTTGCTGTTTTGCAAGATAAGAAATGATGGCTTCCTGGAACTTTAAACCACAGTATGTCTTGGTATATACCAAATCTTTAACCCAGTTACGAATCATCTCTTTGTCAATGAGTTCTGCCGCTTCTTTCATTTGAAGGAACATATTATAAACCTTTTCGGTGGCATTATCGACTGCATTTGGCATTCTTTCCGAGTACCATTTAATCCACTCCTCAATGGATTTCCCATCGAATTCTTGGATTAAATCTGACATTTGACCAACTACATCAGGGCGTGTTCCCTGAGCATTGCCATTAACGAGATTAATAATCTGAGTCGTATACTTCGGGAATGTATACGACGGCGCGTTAGAAAGATTTTCCACCTCGCCGTTGGAAATATTTTTCTTCATTATATGTGAGAATTATGCTTGCTTGGGACAAATTTAGCGTTTTTTGTTAGATAAACCATCAGAATAACGCATGTCATAAATAAGGGACAAAAAACAGCCCCGGTAGTTGGCCGTGGCTGCGTCGTGAATTACCGCTTTCAGTAGCGTCCTCGTGAGACTTTGTCAAGCCGGGTGTCTACCCATTGCCGGATATATCGTTCGGCAGTGGGAATGGACAATCCAACTTCTTGGGCTATAGCCTTGAAGTCCTTCGCCTCGAATTCTTCCGGAAGCGAGTCCCAGAAGGATTTGAGCAGCAGCGGCTCCTTAGCCTGGCCTGTGACCATCTTGGAGGATGAAGAGGGAAGTTCCTTGATGACACGCAGCATGTGCTGCTGGAGCACTTCGCTGATGGCCATCGCGGTCTGGTAATCGTCCTCGCTACAGGTGCGTATCTCGTTCATGTCGCCATCTTCCCAGATGCGCAGCGCTGAGAGTATCATAGCTATGCGGAAGGTGCTGGTGGCGAGGCATCGGACGGAGGCCACAGTATCGTCGCCGAACAAGCCCACGTAGTCGGCCTGAAGCAAGGCAAAATGCTGGTTGAAAGCGATTCCTTGCTCCGGCCCATTTGATGACCTGTCGCAATATACCAAACATTATGTTTTGCGCAAGAATACCAACTCGCTGAGGAACAATAATATATCTTACAATGCCAACATAATGGTATTGCCAACATAAGGTAGGAAGAATTATCTGTTCTGTGGCAATGACGCATCTGCGTATCGTGCGGCAATCGTATATTCGCTCATAAGCACCTGCAAGGCTGCCGATGTTGACCCACGAGCCTGAATGGAGGACGTACTGAGAAAGATCCCATACTACCAGCGTGACCAGCGGGATCTGGCGGAACTCCTACCTTACAATTGGAAAAACATAAATGAATAGGCCCTTATCGTGACCGACTCGGCCCAACTCGTACCCGATGGCCCACAGATGCAAAAATCGTCGTTATATCAATCTGTATTAGGTCCCTTCTGGGTGAATTTTTCATCTATGTGCCGTCGTCTCGCGATGAGATGGCGGCAGTTTTCGTACGGTTCTTCAAATTATTTTCCACTAAATCGTTGGAATATTTCGGGATTTAGCAGAGAATGTTTAACTTGCGACATCAAAACGATACGACTATGCTTATTGGCAGAAAAGAAGAACTCCGGGAGCTCAATGATGCTTTCAAGTCTGAATACTCCGAATTCGTGGCGGTATACGGCCGTCGCCGTGTGGGGAAGACTTTCCTCGTGCGGGAGGCGTTCAACTATGAATTCACCTTCCAGCATACAGGCGTCGCGAAGGAGAAGATTGCAGGTCAGCTTGCCGCTTTCCGCACTTCGCTGATTGACTACGGCTACAAGGATTGTCCGGAACTTGCCAGCTGGCCCGATGCCTTCAATTCCCTGAAGGTTGGCATCAAATCCAGCCGGAAGAAAAAGAAGGTGATCTTCATTGACGAGATCTCTTGGATGGATACGCCCAAGTCCAATTTCGTTTCTGCCCTGGAGCATTTCTGGAACAGCTGGTGCAGCGCCCGCAAGGACGTTCTGCTGATTATCTGTGCTTCCGCCACGTCTTGGATCATTAACAAGGTCATCAAGGACAGGGGAGGACTCCACAACCGTGTGAACACGCAGATCTATCTGATGCCTTTCACACTGAAGGAGTGCGAGGAGTACCTACAGAGCCGGAACATCCGTATCAACCGGTATCAGATTCTCACTCTCTATATGGTGATGGGAGGACCGGCTTACTACTGGAGCCTGCTGCAGCGGGGAAAATCTGCCGCCCAGAACATTGACAGTCTCTTCTTTGCGGAGAACGGGAAACTGCGCGGGGAATACAGTGCCCTGTACGAGTCACTTTTCAAGAATCCGGACCGTTACATCAAGATTGTGGAGGCTCTGGGGGACAAGGCCAAAGGTCTCACGCGCCAGGAGTTGATTGATGATTACGGCCTGGAGAATAGCGGTGTCCTGACCACCTGCCTGGAAGAGTTGGAGCAGTGCGGCTTCATCCGCAAGTACGCCGCCATCGGCAAGGAGAAGAAAGGTGCCCTTTTCCAGCTTATCGACAACTACACGCTCTTCTATTACAAGTTCATCAAAGAGTCCGGCGGTGACCCGGCCTTCTGGAGCCATTCCCTCAATTCGGGCGTGCAACGCGCCTGGTCCGGCCTGGCCTTCGAGCGGGTATGTCTTCAGCATGTGGGGCAGATCAAAGCCGCGCTGGGCATTGCAGGAGTGATGACCAAACAATGCGCCTGGCGTTCCGACTCGAAAAATCTGGGACCGGGAGAGAGAGGGACTCAGATTGACCTGCTCATCGACCGCAGGGACGACACCATCAACATCTGCGAGATGAAGTGGGCGTCCGAGCCATACGTCATCGACAAGGATTATGATGAGAAACTCCGGAATAAGGTCGCTGCCTTCATCCGTGAGACCGGAACAAGGAAGTCCATTCTCATATCAATGGTCACCTCCTACGGCGTGAAGGAGAATATGTACTCCGATGCAGTGCAGTCCCATGTGGTGATGGACGATCTCTTTGCGTAGAGAATATTTTCCGCTAAAAGTCTCCCGAAAAGCGGGATTCAGTAAAGTATTTGCTTTGATTCTTCCTTTAGTTCGGACACCGAAATTCAACGGGAGCATATTCTCCATAAAATGCTTCCTTCGTAGTGTAATTTAACCTTGACAGGAGCATTTAACTTTGTTTTTGCTTCTGTCAAGGTTTTGCGATCTAATAGATCTCACCGGCCCAAAGCATCTTAAAGAAGTCACACACGTAGATGAGTTCGATATTCCCGGTTTTTCGTGTGAGCCGGTCGGTGGACACCAGAATCAGCCTTGCTTCCGGATGTTCTTCGGAAAAGCGGTTGAGTCCGGTCTTGTGCTTGGTTTGAACATCATCGGTGGATTTTATCTCAATCGCCACTTTGGCGTCACCGAGGATGGCATCTACCTCAATGTCTGAATATGTGTGCCAATATGAAAGATCCTTTTTCTTGTCGTTGTAACCCAAGTATGCGATAAGTTCCTGCATCACAAGATGTTCAAATGCGTGACCATATTCAGGAGTGCCTGCTCTCAGATTATTCCTTCCCATCAGATAATTGACTATCCCTACATCGAAATAGTAAAACTTCGGGGCTTGCGTCAACTTTCTTTTGATCACTTTCCGGTAGGCAGGAATCTCATAGCCTATGAGCGTGTCATAGAGGATTTGGAAATATGCCTTGACGGTGTTCGCGGCCACGCCACAATCTGACGCGATGTTTTCATAGTTGATGATCTCGCCGTCGCTTATCGCCGCCACCTCCATAAATCTTTCGAATATACCGATGTCTTTGACGGCTGCCTCCTCAAGAATCTCTTCTTTGAGGTACACTTCGACATATCCTTTCAATCGCCTTTCTGCATTGTTTACCATATAATGCCTTGGAATCATTCCGTTTTGTATGGCTCGGGAAAGGTCATAATCCGGAATTTCGGCACTTACAAGAGGAAACAAGGTTTCTGGGATGGCGCGTCCACCAAGTGTGTTCGCTCCTCTCTTTTTCAGTTTTCTGGCACTTGAACCGCTCAGTATGAAATAGAGGCCTTTCTCGACCATCAAACTATGAACCGTGTCCAAAAGATCCGGCACTTTTTGAATCTCATCAACTATCACAAGTGTCTTTTCGGGGTATTTGTCAAGGGCCTCTTTGAATAGTTCCGGTTTGCGTTGAAGGCGCTTTCGCAGATCCGAATCAAGCAAATCAAAATACACCGCATCCTTAAACTTCTCTTTGAGAAGCGTGGATTTCCCTACCTGACGAGCGCCGAAAAGGAACATTCCTTCATCAAGACGGCTATCTATATCAAATATTCTATTATACATAGCATTAATTGTTTTCGTTCTGTAGGGTTGCGGATTTTTTAATAATAACCGCAACGATGTTGCGAATATAATAATAGTATTGCAAAAATCAAGTGGTTGACTGACACCTTTTGTGCCCCAATCCTGTTTTTGCTATGGTGCAGGTTGCTGGTAAGATGAACCTAAGGACGTCATTCCGCGCGGATGGCGTCGGCGGGGTTGGAGTGGGCGGCGTGGAGGGTCTGGAAGAAGATCGAGACGACGGCGATGAGGAGCGAGACGGCTCCGGAGGCGATGAATATCCACGGGCTCAGACCGATCCGGTACGAGAAGCCTTCCAGCCACTTGCCCATCACGAACCACGAGAGCGGCACGGCGAATATGAACGACACCAGAAGCGGGGCGCAGAACTTCGTCAGGAGCAGGGACAGAACCTCGTTCGTTGTGCTGCCCATAATGCGGCGCACTCCGATCTCCTTGCGCCTCTGGCGGATGAAGAACAGGGACATGCCGATGAAGCCGAGAATGGAGATGAGGACGGCGACACCTGTGAATATGCTCACGATCCTCATCGTATTCTTTTCCTCCGTGAGCGAGGCCTTGACGGTGCTCTCGATGCTCTGCACTTTCCAGTCAATGTCTTCGGTAGAACCGTCAACCTCTTTGACCAGGTCGCACAGTTTCTTCCACGCCAGCGGATCACCGTTTGTCTTGACCATGAAGTTAGGATCCTCGATCTCATCCGTGTCCTTGACCGTGATCATGAACGGCTGATAAGGGTCAAGGATGTTTGTCATGTGAAAGTTGGAGAACACGCCGGCGACCTGCGTCACGCTTCCGTCGCCCCATCGCACTTCGGAATCCCCGTCCTTGAGGGCCATTTTCCCCGCGAGCTCCTCGTTGATGTATTCCACATCTCCGGAGAGGTGGTTGTCCTTCAGAAGCTTGATACCCATAATGTCGATGAAGCTTCGGTCCCAGGTAGACAGGTAGGTTAAGATGTTATTGTTGTCCCTGTCCTTGCGAGGTCTCATTGAACGGTAGTTCCCGTCCAGGGATGTGCCTGAGAATGAGCCTATTTCCTGAACGAAAGGCTGACTTTTCAAGGCGTTCCGCATAACCTCGGGGTTGTCGGAACTGACGCGGAAGATGTTTTCCGTGTTGTAGCCCAGCGGAGCTTTGACCAGATGGTTCATCTGGAGCAGGATGGTGAGCGTCGCGGCCATCATCGTCATCGTGATGACGTTCTGAAGGATTATGAATATCCTGCTGAGCACCATCTTGGAATGGTAGCGGAACGATCCTTTCACGACATCTATCGGCTTTTACCTGGAGAGCGAGACGGGAGGCATTATTCCCGAGATCACTCCTGTCAGGATGATGAAGACGAGGCTGACCGAGACTGTGGCGAGGTTGATGTCCTTGAGGATGTCAATCTTTCCTTTGAAAAGAACGGCCATCTTGTCCTCGAGCAGCAGAGCCAACGCCCCTCCGATGATGAACGAGATGAACACCATCAATGTGGATTCCCCGATCAGCTCCAAGGATATTCCCAAACCATCACTCCCGAGAAGCCTTCGGGTGGCCATTTCCTTTGCCCTGAAGCCTGTGTTGGCGACCGTAAGGTTTATGTAGTTGGTGACGGCGAACATCAGTATTGCCAGAACAACGGCCAGCAATATTCCTAAAAGGCTCTTGTCGCCTGTCTGAAGACCCGCTCCGTTGTTCTGCGGCGCGAACATCAGGCCGTCGAGCGGAATGAGGGTGGCGCTGGTCTTGCCGTAGAAGTCGAACATAGGAATATTCTCGGTACAGTAGTCGGTCAGGTCATCGATCTTGTCGTCGAGGTTGGCTCCCGGCCTCATCATCAGGAAGGACAATGTCGAACCCAACGGCCCGCTGACCATCAGGTCGTTGCGGAGTCTGTAGCCGAGAACCTGCGGTGCGCGTTCGAAATTGGCGATGACCGCAGTCTCGTTCAGCAGCACGGTCTTGTCCAGATCCTTGATGACCCCTGACACGGTGTAGACAAGTGAGCTGTCGTATGGATTGCCGTTGTCATCACTCACGAAGACATATCGTGTTCCCTCGATTTGAAGCGGCTGACCGAGAGCGTTGCCGTCCGGGAACAAGGCTTTGGCAAGAGACTCTGTGACAACGCATTTCTCAGGGCTGTCCAGAGCGGTCTCACGGTCTCCGTCAATCATCTTGAAATCAAAGAATCTGAAGAAATTGGAGTCCGCGAGCATTATGTTGCCGGCGTTGTCCCCTTGTGCTTCCTCATAGACTCTGTCCTCGTGCTTTATCTTTCCGTTGTGCATATAGACGCAGCACACATCTTCCACCTCCGGGTACCTGTCCTTGAGCGAGTGGGCGCAGTCCGGCCATGACATGAGTGAGTTCCTGTTCTCTGTGCCCAGCACGTAGATTCTCTCATGGTTCCTGTGCCATTTGTCGATGCTGAACTGCCGGTAGGTGTAGTCCCCGATCAGTATCACGAACATCAGCGAGAGCGCCAGTCCCACCATATTGATCACCGCATAGAGTGGATTGTTCTTCAGAAACCTAAAGAAATATTTCATTGCCTCAAATCTTTTGTCATATAATAACGCTTCTTGCGGACCTTCACCGAAAGTCGTTTCGACAGGCTCAACGACCCTCCGCAAAAACCGTCATTTGGCCAAGCTATTACCATGCCAAAAGGTTCAAGTGATTGTCATTCAAGGATATTCTTATTTTATAAATATGCAAAAGTGTTAGAAATCTTTACACTTACTGTAAAGAAACTTTACACTTTCCACCGGTCGCTTCAAGTCATATAATGGCCTGTCGAGGTCACCTTGTGAGCAGGAAGGCCTGTTCCGCGCACGGGAGGGTCCACCGAGGTCGCCTTGTGAGCAGGAAGGCCTGTTCTGCGCACGGGAGGGTCCACCGAGGTCGCCTCGTGCGCAGGAAGGCCTGTTCCGCGCACGGGAGGGCCTGCCGAGGTCGCCTCGGGAGCAAAGATCGGATTCCCGCGCACGAAAGTTTCGGATTCCGGGGCTTATAAATTAAAGTCCCATAAAGTGTCAGTGTTATGCGCTTTGACCGCAACTTGTTCATTTCCTGTTTTGCGGATATGGTAAAAAACGATAACTTTACGGATGAAAACAGTTTTGGTTTATGGAAAGATGCATCATCGCGGCGGTTGCGGACAACGGGGCGATAGGGAAAGACAACGACCTGCTCTGGCATATTGCGGAAGACATGAGATATTTCAGGCGGACCACCACCGGGAATCCTGTGGTGATGGGCTATCGGACATTTCTGTCGATTGGCAGACCGCTGCCGAAAAGGGTTAACATTGTGATCTCCACACGGCCTTGGGATGATGTACCCGAAGGCGTGATTGTGGCCGGAAGCCTTGAGGAGGCATATTCATTGGCGGAGAAGACTGCCAAATCGAAGGTAAACGATGCCTCCGCAGATGTCGAAGTGCCAGAAAAAGATGTGGCAACCTCTGCTGATGGTGGTCGGGAAACAGAGTCAGGGCGCATTTTCATCATGGGCGGCGGCGAGACTTACCGCAAGGCGCTTCCGACGGCGGACAAACTCTTCATAACCCACGTTCACGCCGTGATCAAGGATGCTGACACCTTCTTCCCGGCGATCGATCCCGCAATCTGGAAGGTTGAGTCCGAGACGCCGGCCGCTACAGATCCCGAAACCGGCTACACTTATGAATTCAGAGTTTACACAAGGCGCGTCTTCCCTCCCCTATGCTTGTAGGCGGTTTTGATTAGCTTCAAATGGTCTGCGATTCGGCCAACTTCCCGGCTATGATCCTTGCGGCCTCTCCGATGATCTGCACGCAAGGGCGTTTGCGGTAATATTCATCCGTCCTTTGTGACGGTGCGGGCGATTCGGCCTTGGAGGTCTTGTCCAGTCCGAGAAGCTCGCGGCAGACGATGCTT
>ERZ1504511.156-NODE-156-length-27588-cov-3.712745_pt1 | contig 27588 bp, 20 predicted proteins | sample MGYA00571821_ERZ1504511 | MGnify/ENA primary metagenome ERZ1504511 (study PRJEB39906, sample SAMEA3182102) | gut metagenome | biome: human; feature: gut; material: Stool; isolation source: human stools | place: Canada | collected 2013-02-18 ... | reverse complement strand
GAATGGGCGTGTTTCTCCCGGTCTGGTCATGGATAATGTAAATTATTACCAGGATTATATAAATACAGAGATCCGCAAGGGCAGGACAGAAGAGGAAGTCTTAGAGAGCCTGGGAGATCCCAGACTGATCGCCCGCACAATCATTCAGACCAACGGTGGAGACAACCGTTCCGGATACCGGAACACGGTCTACGGCAACGGAGAGTATCGGGAGGCTGCCGGACAGAATGTCCATCGTAGTTATACAGAGGAAGACGATGGCTACGGAACACACCAGAGTAAGGTGGGAAATGTTCTGGCGAAGCTTCCGGGCTGGGTGTGGCTGATCCTTGGGATTCTGGTGGTAGTATTGATCTTCGGTGCGGTATTTTCCGTATTGTCTTTTCTGGCACCGGTACTGATTCCGATTGTGGTAGTATTGTTCCTGGTGAAATTATTTCGGGACTGGCTTAACTAGCAACTATATAAATCAGCTATTCATAGTCCCTCAATTCGCAAAACGCCTCTGCGAGGCTTACTTTTTGCTCATTGAGGTTACTTCGTCAAATAAATATAATCGGAGTACCTTACAGATGCGAGCATCTGACGGTTGCTCCGATTATATTTATTGACTCTGAATAGTTCCAACGTAAAGAGCCGCCAGGGGGAAGCTGGTGGCTCTCATGAGGGGAGTATAAATAAATAATACATAAGGGTGCAAATAGAATCATGAAGGGGTTTCTATTTACAATTATGATTATAGTACTAATGATATAAAAATGCAAGAAGAAATTTAGTTCTAAAGTACCATAATTTTTGGGCATATTTTTGTGCGAAATAGACATACTACTCCTGTAACTAAAAAAGATATTTCCTATCAGGAGGTCACAAATATGTCTAACAATTATGAACAGAACAATCAGAACAAGTATAACAACTCTTATGACGAGAGCGAGAACAGTAAGAACTCCCAGAATAAGCAGAACAGCCAGAATCAGAATAAGAATCAGAGCAACAACAGGGAGCAGAACAAGAGCTGCTAATCGGGTGCATAATTTTTCAGGGGCTGCCGCAAGGCAGCCCTATTTACATATTTTCAGAATCCATATATAATAACTTTATATGTGCAATAATTGATGACTAAGATCCGGAGGAACGAATGAGACGTTTTGAATTGATTGCTCCCTGCCATTTCGGTATGGAATCAGTATTAAAAAGAGAGATCACAGATCTGGGATATGATATTACAGAAGTGGCGGATGGTCGTGTCACCTTTTTCGGAGATGAGGAGGCTTTGTGCAGAGCAAATATTTTTCTGCGGACGGCAGAAAGAATCCTTATCAAAATCGGAAGTTTTCATGCGGAGACTTTTGAAGAACTGTTTCAGGGCACGAAAAATCTTCCCTGGGAAGAATACATTCCGAAGGACGGCAAATTCTGGGTGGCCAAGGCAGCTAGTGTAAAGTCCAAATTGTTCAGCCCCTCGGATATTCAGTCCATTATGAAAAAAGCAATGGTGGAGCGGCTGAAGGCCCAGTATGAGATCAGCTGGTTCCCTGAAGATGGAGAAAATTTCCCTGTCCGGGTATTCCTGATGAAGGATGAAGTGACCGTGGGACTGGACAGCACCGGAGAGTCCTTACATAAGAGAGGATATCGTAAGCTGACGGCAAAAGCCCCCATTGCGGAGAATCTGGCTGCTGCACTGATCGAACTGACTCCCTGGAATGCGGGAAGGATCCTGGTGGATCCCTTCTGCGGAAGCGGCACCTTCCCTATTGAGGCAGCCATGATGGCGGCCAATATGGCACCCGGCAGGAACCGCAGTTTTACGGCGGAAGAATGGCCCCATATCATAGGAAAAAAGGTATGGTATGATACAATGGATGAGGCGGAAGAGATGATCAATCTGTCAGTGGAGACAGATATTCAGGGCTATGATATTGACGAGGATATGGTGAAGATCGCCAGAGAAAATGCACGGATGGCGGGTGTGGACAAGCTGATTCATTTCCAGCGTCGTGGTGTGGAAGAGCTTCATCACCCGAAGAAATACGGCTTTATTATCACCAATCCTCCCTATGGAGAGCGTTTGCAGGATAAGAGCCAGATGCCGCAGTTGTACCGTACCATCGGAGAACGATTCCGGGAACTGGATTCCTGGAGTATGTATCTGATCACTGCCTATGAGCAGGCAGAGAAGGATATCGGCAGGAAAGCGGACAAGAACCGCAAGATCTACAACGGAATGATGAAGACTTATTATTATCAGTTTCTGGGACCGAAGCCTCCGAAGAGAAGAGACGTTTAGAAGAAATGAAAAATTTACTGCAGATCAGGGATCAACAACAGAATAGACGCATTACATTGATCCTCTGGCTCCTGCTGGGAAGTATGTCTATGGGCATCATGCTCTGGACGGCAGCGCATAAGACGGTGGTGATCTCCGCGTTAAGTCAGGAACAGGGCGGTCTGGTCACAGAGAATCAGGCGGAACGGTCCCATGAAATGCAGCTGGACATGGCGGAAGACAGGAAGGCAGAACGGGAGATCTGTATACCATTGGAGACCGGTACGAAAGCGGAAAATGTAGTGGTGGAAAATCATTACATGGAAAGGGAACTCTGGATCTATGTGCAGAACGGCAGAAAATCTTTTTACCGGGAACATCAGCTTACCGGAGATTTCAGCCTGGTGGGAAACGGCATCTGTGAAGCACAGAACGAGGGCGTATTGCTCAGATTGTCCATGAAGGAGATCCTGGAGTATCACAGTACTCTGGAAGAGGGAACTCTGAAGATCGATTTTGTCAATCCCAGAGAATCTTACGACCGGATCGTAGTGCTGGATCCCGTGGGAGGCGGAAGGGACAGAGGCGTTGCCGATTCCGGATGTGAGGAGAAGAACATCGCTCTGGAGGTGGCAAGACAGACGGCACAGCTGTTGGAAGGAAGCATGGTAAAAATATATCTTACCCGTACAGAAGATACAGAGGTCGCACAGGAAGTAAGGCGTAGCTTCGCTGACTGGGTGGATGCAGATCTGTACCTGGAGATCGGACTGTCAGCAGATGATGCACAGGAGAGTACCTACGGCATCCGGGCAGAATACAATGATGAGTATTATCTGCCGGATTTCGGAAATGTACAATGGGCCGACTGCGTGACCAGACAAGTGACGGTGGCTTCCAGCAACCGGGCCATTGGATTGTTCCCGGCGGAGGAAGATGACATTCTGTGGCAGCTGAAGATTCCGGCAGCCAGAATTTCTCTCGGATATGTGACCAACAGCAGCGAGAGACAGCTGCTGGAACAGGAAAGCTATCAAAAAAAGCTGGCGGAAGGTATTGCAGAAGCTATTTCCGAGGTTTATACTAATACGCAATGATGACTATATAAGAACACAAATGCGGCAAGGAGTTAATATGCAGGGAAGAATCGTATTCGCGACCGGCAATGCCGGAAAAATCAAAGAAATCCGCATGATCATGGAGGATACCGGTCTGGAAGTCGTATCCATGAAAGATGCGGGCATTAAAGCAGATATTGAAGAAAACGGTAAGACCTACGAAGAGAATGCACTGATCAAGGCCCGTGCGGTGGCTGCTTTTACGAAAGATATCGTGATGGCGGATGACTCCGGACTGGAGATCGATGCCCTGAATAAGGAACCTGGAATCTATTCTGCCAGATATCTGGGAGAGGATACGCCGTATTCCATAAAAAATGCAAATCTGATCCAGAGACTGGAGGGAGTGCCGGAGGAAAAGCGTACTGCCAGATTCGTCTGTGCCATTGCAGCAGTGCTCCCGGACGGCAGAGAACTTACCACAAGAGCTACCATCGAAGGGCGGATCGGATATGAAGAGAAGGGGACCAACGGATTCGGTTACGATCCTATTTTTTACGTACCGGAATTCGGCAAGACTACGGCGGAGTTGACAGAAGAAGAGAAGAACCAGGTCAGTCACAGAGGTAAGGCATTGGAGCTGATGAAAGAGGAACTGAAGAAATATGAAGATACTGATCGTAAGTGATACCCATAAAAAGAATGAGAATTATTTCAAAGTACTGGAGATGCACCACCCGGACATGGTGATCCACTGCGGAGATGCGGAGGGCAGTGAGTATGCACTTTCTTCTGCGGCAGAATGCCCGGTTTATATCGTTCTGGGCAACAATGACTTTTTCTCGGATCTCCCCAGAGAGATCACACTGGATATCGGATCCTACAAAGTATGGGTGACCCACGGACACAATTATTATGTATCCATGGGAAATGAGACTATCAAAAAAGAGGCCATTGACCGGGGCGTTGATATCGTGCTGTACGGACATACCCATCGGCCGGTGATCGATATTGATGATGACATCATTGCCGTGAACCCGGGAAGTCTGTCCTATCCGAGACAGGAGGGACGCCAGCCTTCCTATGCGATCATGGAGATTGACAGAAGGGGAAAGGTGCATTTTACGATTGCTTATCTTCGCCAGTAATGCTTCAAACTTCTCTCTTGACAGATAGAAAATTTCTGGGTTATAATAACATCTGCGTTGCGGAAATCCGCGATAACGCAGCTTCGGGGTGTGGCTCAGCTTGGCTAGAGCGCCTGGTTTGGGACCAGGAGGTCGCAGGTTCGAATCCTGTCACCCCGACGTGTAACTTGGATTTTGTATTTATTTTTCAAAAAATTAGTACAAAACTGTTGACAAATGATGTCGGATAAGTTACAATATGCTTCGTCGGTTCGCTGATGTAGCTAACAGACAGATATGTGTTCGTAGCTCAGCTGGATAGAGCAACGGCCTTCTAAGCCGTGGGTCGGGGGTTCGAATCCCTTCGAGCACATTTGAGATAAGGAAGACTTTTGGTCATCACTGTCTCGCATGGTGGGTATAGCGCAGTTGGTTAGCGCGCCAGATTGTGGCTCTGGAGGCCAAGGGTTCGAATCCCTTTATCCACCTTTATTATGAGTGAAGTGTCGTAATGGCACGCTTGGTGTCATATTTATAGGGCTATCGCCAAGCGGTAAGGCACAGCACTTTGACTGCTGCATTCGCTGGTTCGAATCCAGCTAGCCCTGTTTCATTATGGGGTATTAGCTCAGTCGGTAGAGCACTTGACTTTTAATCAAGTTGTCGGGGGTTCGAATCCCCCATGCCTCACTAGGTGTTGTGATATCCTGATTTGGGGATTCGAACCCCCTGGTCGAGATCTCCCCATGCCTCACTTGTTTCTTTTATACAGCATCCGCACATTTTGAAAACCCCTTTCGGGGCTTTTTTTATTCCATTTTATAGAAGAAAGGAAATACTATGCAGACGAAAGAAAACAAGATGGGTGTCATGCCCATAGACAAATTACTGATCTCCATGTCACTGCCCATGATGATCTCCATGCTGGTACAGGCACTATACAATATTGTGGACAGTATTTTCGTGTCCAGGATCAACGAATATGCCCTACGTGCTGTATCTCTGGCATTCCCCATCCAGAGTCTGATGATCGCTGTGGCGGTGGGAACAGCGGTAGGTATCAATGCCTTCTTGTCCAGAACCCTGGGAGAAAAGGATTTTGAGAAAGCCAATATTATTGCCAGAAACGGTATTTTTATCGCAATTGCCAGCTATATAGGCTTTGCGGTGATCGGTGCACTGATCAGCAGACCGTTTTTTGCCAGCCAGACGGAAGTTATGGAGGTGCGGGAATACGGTGTGACCTATCTGACGATCTGTTGTGTGGCGGGAATGGGTATTTTTCTGCAGACGACTTTTGAGAGGCTGTTACAGGCTACCGGTAAGACCATATATACGATGATTACCCAGTCAACCGGCGCGATCATCAATATCATTCTGGATCCGATCCTGATCTTTGGGTATTTCGGTATGCCCCGCATGGGAATTGCCGGTGCTGCAGTGGCTACCGTGTTTGGACAGATCGTTGCCGCATCCATGGCATTATGGTTTAATCTGAAATTCAATAAGGAACTGGATATTTCCATGAAAGGATTCCATCCCAACGGTCATCTGATCGGACAGATTTATAAGGTGGGAGCCCCTTCCATCGTGGTACAGGCTATCGGTTCCCTGATGACCTATGGAATGAACCTGATCCTGGCGGCATTCGGTTCCGCCCAGACAGTGTTCGGCATTTACTTTAAGCTGCAGAGCTTTGTGTTTATGCCGGTGTTTGGACTGAATAACGGCATGGTGCCTATTATTGCCTACAATTATGGCGCAAGGCATAAGGACCGGGTTATTAGGACGATTAAGCATAGTGTGGCTTACGGTGTGGGTATCATGTGCGTGGGACTGATTGTAATGCACATCTTCCCGGCACAGCTCATGCGTATGTTTGATGCGGAGGAAAGCCTGATCGCCATCGGTGTTCCGGCGCTGGAGACCATTTCCCTAAGCTTTGTGTTTGCTGGCTTCTGTATCGTGGTGGGAAGCGTATTCCAGGCACTGGGTAACGGCGTCTACAGTATGATCGTGTCCGTGGCCAGACAGATGTGCGTGCTGCTTCCGGTGGCAAAGCTTTTGTCCTTAAGCGGTGAAGTGACATTGATCTGGTGGGCCTTTCCCATCGCGGAACTGGCCAGCCTGCTCTTAAGTACCTATTTCCTCGTAAGGATCTATAAAAAGATCATATGCCACATTGGAGAACCGGTAACGACAAGAGAGATTACAGAATAAAATAGAAACAGATGCGGCGGGGATGCTTGACAAGCAAAAGGAAGGAAGAGTATAATTATTCAAGGTCCTTTGGCAGAGAGCATTCCCGTTTGTCAAGGTTTTAAGCTAATCGTCAGATATGGCAGTTAGTAAGCGGATATGGCGGAAGTGGCAGACGCGATAGATTTAGGTTCTATTGTCAACAGACGTGCAGGTTCAAGTCCTGTTATCCGCATTGCATAATTATGGAAGCATAGCTCAGCCGGGATGAGCGTTCGCCTCACACGCGAAAGGTCAGGGGTTCGAGCCCCCTTGCTTCCACTCGAAATAACTATTCAGAGCTCATGACAAGGACTGAATAGTTATTTTTTTAATCAGAGAGCATCGGATAAGTAATGTACGAAAGCACAGAAATATAAAGGAATACATATAAAGGAATACAAAAGCTATGAAGAAAAATGTAAGAAAACAGGGAATTCTGCTGCCGATATCCAGTATTCCCTCGACATATGGTATCGGAACTTTCGGTAAGGAAAGTTACCGTTTTGTGGACTTCCTGAAAAAATCAGGCACCCATCTCTGGCAGATCCTGCCGTTAGGCCCTACCGGCTACGGCGATTCTCCGTACCAGTCCTTTTCCACCTTTGCGGGGAACCCCTACTATATTGACCTGGAGCTTCTGATCGAAGACGGCTATCTGACAAAAGAGATCTGTGACAGCTATGATTTCGGAGACAATGAGCATTATGTGGACTATGAGAAGATTTATCTGTCCCGTTTTAAAGTCCTGAAAATTGCGTTTGACAATGCCAGGGAACAGGGCCTTACAGAGACCGGAGACTATCAGAAATTCCTTACGGAAAATGCGTACTGGCTGGATGACTACGCTCTGTATATGGCGGTGAAAAATGCTTTTGGCGGTGTCTGCTTTATGGAATGGGACGAGGACATCCGTCTCAGAAAAGCAGCGGCACTTCGCAAATACCGTAAGAAGCTGGCGGAAGAAATCGCATTTTATTGCTTCCAACAGTACCTGTTTGCAAAACAGTGGAAAGAACTGAAAGCCTATGCCAATAAGAAAGGCATTGAGATCGTAGGGGATATTCCCATCTATGTGGCATTTGACAGTGCCGATACCTGGGCAAACCCGAAGCTGTTCCAGTTGGATAAGGAAGGCCGGCCCATCGGAGTGGCGGGATGTCCACCTGATTGTTTCTCCGAGACCGGACAGTTATGGGGCAACCCGCTCTACGACTGGAGTTATCATAAGAAGACCGGTTATGCGTGGTGGATGCAGCGGATCGCCTATTGCTATCAGCTGTATGATGTGCTTCGTATTGATCATTTCCGCGGCTTTGATGAATACTGGTTCGTTCCTTACGGAGATCCGACGGCGGAGAACGGCCATTGGGAAAAAGGCCCCGGTTACGAATTATTCGATGTCATGAAGAAGAAACTGGGCAGGAAGAAAGTGATCGCGGAAGATCTGGGATTTCTGACTCCCAGCGTGATCCGGCTGGTGAAGAAGACCGGGTATCCCGGAATGAAGATTCTTCAGTTTGCTTTTGATGCCGGAAATGACAGTGAATATCTGCCGCACAATTATGACAAGAACTGTGTGGTCTATACCGGAACCCACGATAACGATACTACGGTGGGGTTCTTACAGAATATGCCGGAGAAGGACAAGAAATTTGCAAAGAAATATCTGGGACATAAGAATGACAAGAAGCTTTGCTTTGAGATCATCCGGGCAGCATTGTCCAGCTGTGCGGATACCGCAATCATTCCCATGCAGGATTATCTGGAGCTGGACAGCAGCGCCAGGATCAACACTCCCTCCACTCTGGGATGCAACTGGAAATGGCGTATGGATAAGAATGCACTGGATCCAAAGCTGGCGAAGAAGATTTATAAAATGGCAAAATTATATGCAAGAGTATAAAAATACGGAAGACGATAAGCCTTCCGTATTTTAGTTCCGGGGAATAGCATTTTTTAGTGGACTATCTGTATATTTTTGGACATTTTTGCACGAATGTGGAAAATAGCATTTTTATATGGTATCTTTAACAGTAGATTGGGCGGAATTCTGTCAGGGATTCCGGTTTGGGAGAGATACATATGCGTCATAAGGCTGAAAAAATGGGCAGAAACAGAGGCCAGGGGATCATTATAGGGTTTCTGGTGTTTGTTATTGCAGTCATTTCGATATGCACAATTATTTTTCGTTCCTATGTGCGGGAGTTTCATAAAGTAACAGAAAAGGAAAAATATGACCAGTATTATGTGATGATCACGGAGGATCGGAAGCCGGACTTCTGGCAGTCGGTATACCGCGGAGCCTATGAGCGGGGGCAGGCGGAAAATGTATATGTGGACCTGCTGGGGGAGCACTTGTCTCAGGAATATTCCAGATCCGACCTTATGCGGATCGCCATGACATCCGGTGTGGACGGTATTCTGGTGGAATCCGATGAAAGTGACGAGATGTCGGAGCTGATTGATGAGGCGGTAGACCGTGGAATTCCGGTAGTTACCCTGTATGGAGACAATACCCACAGTGCCAGATGCAGCTTTGTGGGTGTGGGAAGTTATAATCTGGGAAGAGAGTATGGAAGACAGGTGCTGAAACTGGCAGCGGCAGAGGATACAGAAGATCCGTTAAAGGTAGCGGTACTGATGAATGCTCACGCACTGAATTCTACCCAGAATATCGTGTGTTCCGGAATTCAGGATGCTCTGGAACAGGAGAAGCTTCAGGGATCGGAGATCCAGATGTCTCTGATTACGGTGGATGACACCAATACCTTCTCCGTCGAGGAGTCCATCCGGGATATTTTTATGGACCAGACTCTTCCGGATATTATCATCTGTCTGAACGAACTGAGTACGACCTGTGTCTACCAGGCTGTGGTGGATTACAACTGTGTGGGAGAGATCGCCATTCTCGGATATTATGACACGGATACTATATTAAAGGCCATCGAACGCAATGTCATCACAGCAACGATCTCCATTGACACGGAACAGATGGGGGCATTTTGTGTGGATGCGTTGCAGGAATATTACAATTACGGTTATACGAGCCAGTATTTTACGGCAGATGTTACCGTGATCGATCAGAGCAACGTGGAAGAGTATTTAGGCAAACAGGAAGAGGCAGAGTGAGGCGGGGTATGACAAAGAAATTTCGGCAGCTGTCTCTTCAGGCGAAGATGAGCAGCATTTTTATTCTGGTAAATCTGGTGGTGTTTGCGGTGACGGTAATTCTGATCCTTGGCATCAACAGCATGTCCTCTGAAATCGATATGGTCTATCAGGGAAATCTGCGGCTGAATGAACTGTCGGATGCCCTGACGGCAGTACAGGACAGCATGACAGAGTATCTGGATTCCAAGACCAGTGATTCCCTGGAGGAATTCTATCGCAGTGAACAGATTTATGCCCAGATGGTACAGGGGTTGAGTGATGACGTGACGGAAGCCGCCTTTCGACGGATGGAGCGTAGCATCCGGCATATGTCTGAGGAGTATCTGGATCTGGTGGGGCAGACCATCGAAGCCAAGAGAGGACGAAACGTGGAAAAATACAGGGTGCGCTATGAAAATGCCACCCAGATGTATGAGTACATAAATACTTATATATATAGTCTGAATAACGAACAGTTCCGCAGTAATTCCGAGAACTACAGCCGCCTGTCAGTGGCATTCCGCAGCTTTGAACTGTTCAGTGTCATTACCCTGACGATCGTGGCAGTGATCAGCGTGGCCATTGTGGTAAAACTGACGGGAGAAATCATCAGTCCGTTGAAGAGGCTCACGGTAATGGCCAATGAAGTGGCGGGTGAAAATTTTGATACGGAACTTCTGCCGGTGCAGTCGGAGGATGAGATCGGCGTGGTAACCGGAGCGTTCAACCAGATGGTTATCAGTATCAGACAATATCTGGAGAGACTGCGGCAGAGTATGGAGATCCAGCGTTCACTGATGGAGAAGGAACTTCTGATGGAATCCCATCTGAAGGATGCGCAGCTGAAATATCTGCAGGCGCAGATCAATCCCCATTTTCTGTTCAACACCCTCAATGCCGGAGCTCAGCTGGCGATGATGGAGGGGGCGGACCGAACCTATGATTATATACAGAATGTGGCGGATTTCTTCCGCTATAATGTGAAAAAGGGCAATGATATCGTCACGCTCCGGGAGGAACTGGAGTTGATCGATCATTATATTTATATCCTGAATGTCCGCTTTTCCGGAGATATTCATTATGAAAAGGAGATTTCGGAGGATCTGTTGGATTGTGCCGTGCCCAGCATGATCCTGCAGCCCATTGTGGAAAATTGTGTAAATCACGGTATCCGGGAGATGAGTGGAGAAGGACGGATCTGGCTGAAGGTGTATCACGGGGAAAAAGATACGCTGGTCATCAGTATCCGGGACAACGGCATCGGTATGGATGCGGAGATCATAGAGAAGCTGAAGAACGGAACCTACCATGAAAAGCGGCAGAGCTCCGGTTCCAACGGTATCGCCATGGGAAATGTCATAGCAAGACTGAAGCTGTTCACCCAGAACGAAGATGTCATGACGATCCGCAGTGATGGCAGGAACCAGGGCACGGAAGTGATCCTGTATCTTCCGGTAAAGGAGAGAGAAAAAGCAGATGTATAAGATCATGTTGGCAGATGATGAAGGAATCGTGATCGATTCCCTGAAGTTCATTATTGAGAAAGAATTTAAGGATATCTGTGAAGTGCAGTATGCCAAAACCGGAAGGAGTGTCATCGAACTGGCGGAGAGCTTCCGACCGGACATTGCAGTCATGGATATCCAGATGCCGGGGATCAACGGCATCGATGCCATGAAAGAGATCCGCAGGACCAATAATCACACGGTGTTTATTGTGATGTCGGCCTATGATAAATTCGACTATGCCAAGGAAGCAATCAAGCTGGGAGTTATGGAGTATATCACCAAACCCATGGAGAAGACCAGGATCGTGAACGCGCTTCGCAAGGCCATGGAAAATATCGATGCCGAGCGTCTGAAGCGGAAAAATGAGCTGTTGATCAAGGAAAAGCTGGAGACAGTGGTTCCCATTATTGAAAGTGGACTGATCCACAATATTCTCCTGCAGGAGCATTTCAGGGAGGATATCGAGAATTACCGTTCCATTCTGGGGATTACGCGGCAGTATGCTTATATGATCGCGGTGGTCAGCGGTGACGAGCAGCAGGGCAATCATATGACGAACGCAGTGGGCAGCAGTGTCCGGATGCAGAAGCATTATCAGGAGGTAAGGGATTGTCTGAAGGAACACTTTGACTGTATCGTGGGAACGGTGATGGCCAATAAGCTGGCGGTGCTGGTTCCTTACGAAAAAGAAATAATGGATTACAACGAACGTATTGAACTGATCGAGAAAGCCAGGGAACTGGTGCGCTACATGCGCAAGCGTACGGATATCAGCTTCCGTATCGGCATCGGAGGACCGAAGGATTTTCTCATGGCATCAGAGTCCTATACCGAGGCGCTGAATGCACTGGTGGCATCCACGGGCAGTGTGGCTCATGTGGATGATCTGCCGATCCGCTGCGAATTTGCCGGAAACTATCCGGTGAAACTGGAGAAGAAGCTGTTTGCGGAGATTGAGGACGGAGACATCGATAATGCTTCGGCAACGGCAGCGGCATTTTTTGACTGGATGACGGACATCGGATCGGATTTGATGAACATGCGCCTGAAGATCCTGGAATTTGTGCTGTGGTCGGAACACATTGCCTATGAGAAAGGCGGTATGACTTATCAATTGAACTCCCGGGCGGATTATCTGCCGCAGGTCATGGAGATGGCAGAGCCATCGGCCATGAAGACCTGGTTCCTGGAAAAGGTAAAAGAGGCTTGCCGCAATGTTTTGAACAAGAGAGAAGAGAAGTCCGGCAGTATCATTGAAATGGCTAAAAATTACATTAAGAATAATTACCACAAAGACATTTCCCTGGATGATGTATCCAGAGAGGTCAATATCAGCCCGTATTATTTCAGCAAGCTTTTCAAGGAAACCACGGGAGAGAATTTCATCGAATATCTGACGAATCTGCGAATGGATAAGGCAAAGGAACTGTTGGAGACCACGGAGTGCTCCATGAAGGAGATCTGCGTCAGAACGGGATATTCAGATCCGAATTATTTCAGCCGCAGCTTTAAAAAGAACGTGGGGGTCACTCCGACGGTCTATAAGGAGAATCGGGGAAAAATATATGAACAGGGCAGTGTGTAAAATGAAAAAAATGTGGAAATATGCAGCGGTTGTGCTTGTCTGTGTGCTGACACTCGGCGCCTGCGGTAATCTGGACAGCAGTAAAACGTCCGGGGATGCCGCACAGGACCGGAAGATCCAGATCGGCATGAGCTTCGATTCTTTTGTCATCGAGAGGTGGCAGACAGACCGGGATATCTTCGTATCCACAGCCAAGGAACTGGGGGCGGAGGTCAATGTACAGAATGCCAACGGGGATCTGGAACAGCAGAAGAAACAGATCAATTATTTCATTGATAAGGGAATGGACGTTATTGTCATCATCTGCATTGATTCCGAGGGGCTGGCAGAGCAGGTGCAAAAGGCGAAGGAAGCAGGGATTAAAGTCATCGCCTACGACCGAATGATCATGGATTCGGATATTGATCTGTATATCACTTTCGACAACGAGCGCGTCGGCACCATGATGGGAGAAGCACTGGTGGATAACGGGCTGTCTGGTGGAAAAGTGCTGATGCTGGGAGGTTCTGCGGTGGACAGCAACGTGGCTATGGTAGAGAAAGGATTCCGGAAGGTGATGGAGGATCATCAGGTGACAATCCTGGATTCCATGCATGCGGACGGATGGAAAGCGGAGCTCGCAGCGGCCTATGTCTATGACCATATGGATGTTGTCTCGGAAGCGGATGCCATCATGTGTGGCAACGATGACCTGGCCAGTAAGGTGGTGCATGCCCTGAAGGAAAAGAGGATGGCGGGAGACATCATGGTCGTTGGGCAGGATGCCGATCTGGAAGCCTGTCAGCGGATCGTAGAAGGAACACAGGTCATGACGGTTTATAAGCCAGTGGAGAAGCTGGCCCAGAAGGCTGCGGAATGTGCGGTGCTTCTGGCAGAAGCAAAGGAGCTTCCAGAAGAGACTGTGACGATAGAAAGCGGAAACTATCAGGTGCCCTATATCGGACTGGAACCCATCAGCGTGGATAAGACCAATATCAATGATGTGATCATAGGCAGTGGATTCCATCTGAAGGAAGATGTCTATCTGAATGTCCCTGCCGAAATGCCCTGACGGGATCGTGAACGCAGAAAACTAAGAACAGGAAAAATTTGGTAAGATAGCTGTGCTTGCAGACAAAATATTGCTAGCACAGCTTATTTTTGCCTTCCGGACAGCACAGAAAAGTGCAGAAGGTCATAAAATCATGCTATTTGATCTATGGTATTCTCTACTTGTCAACAAAAACAAACCAAACAAGGGAGGTTACTTTTTATGAGGAAGAAATTATTAAGCACACTTCTGGCAACAGCCATGGCTGTTACAATGCTTGCAGGATGTGGATCCAATGGGGGACAGCAGGCAACCACACCGGCAACGGACAATAAGACGGAGACTTCCGCAGAAGCAAAGACGGAGACTTCCGCAGAAGCAAAGACAGAGACTTCTGGTGCAACAGGCGGCGGTAAGGTCGGTGTAGCAATGCCCACCAAGGATCTGCAGAGATGGAATCAGGATGGTAGCAACATGCAGGCTCAGCTGGAGGCAGCAGGCTATGATGTAGATCTGCAGTACGCATCTAACGATATTCCCACACAGGTATCCCAGATCGAGAATATGATCAATTCCGGCTGCGAACTTCTGGTCATCGCATCCATCGACGGTGACTCTCTTGGAACCGTTCTGGAGCAGGCAAAGGAAAAAGACATTCCGGTTATCGCATATGACCGTTTGATCATGAACTCCGATGCAGTTACTTATTACGCAACCTTCGATAACTACATGGTAGGTACGAAACAGGGTGAATACATCAGAGATCAGTTGGATCTGGACAATGCAGCAGGACCTTTCAATATCGAGCTGGTAACCGGTGATCCCGGTGACAACAACGCAAGATTCTTCTTCGGCGGTGCCATGGATGTGCTGCAGCCCTACATTGACGCAGGTAAGCTGGTAGTAAAATCCGGACAGACCGATTTCGAAACCGTTGCAACCGCTAACTGGTCTACTGAGACCGCACAGTCCAGAATGGACGCTATCATTTCCGCTAACTATGCAGACGGAACCAAGCTGGATGCCGTTCTGTGCTCCAACGACTCCACTGCACTGGGTGTAACTAACTCTCTGGAAGCTAACTACACCGGCGAGTGGCCTATCATTACCGGTCAGGACTGCGATAAGCCCAACGTTAAGAATATGATCTCCGGCAAACAGTCCATGTCCATCTTCAAGGATACCCGTACTCTGGCATCCAAGGTAGTAGAGATGGTAGACGCAGTCATGAAGGGCGGCGAAGCACCTGTCAACGATACCACAACCTATGACAATGGTACCGGTGTCATTCCTTCTTACCTGTGCGAGCCCGTATTCGCTGATGCAAGCAACTACAAAGAGCTGCTCATCGATTCCGGTTACTACACAGAAGCAGATTTACAGTAATTTTATAAAATGATGTCGGGGTCAAAAGCCCCCGACTTTGATGCCTACGGATTGTTCCGTGCTACGCACTCCCACAATCCTACCCAATATTCGCATATCGTGGGATTATCATCCCACTTTTATGCTCATATCGGGGCGGGTCCTAAGGTCTTTCACCCACCTATGAGCAAGCTCATGTGGGCTTAGACCTTTTGACCCCTGGCATCATAAAATAATATGGATCCTGCGGGATCCTTACGGCAGGCGGGCGTTTCCCGCCTGCTGTATTCATGGGAAAGCAAAATAGAACGGTTTGATTAGATAATGTGGAAATAAGACTTGGGAGGAATACCATTGGCAAAAATCTTATTGGAAATGAAAAATATAACCAAAACATTCCCCGGTGTAAAAGCACTTGACAATGTAAACCTGCAGGTGGAAGAGGGAGAGATCCACGCACTTGTAGGCGAAAACGGCGCAGGAAAGTCCACATTGATGAATGTATTGAGCGGTATTTATCCGTATGGGTCTTACGAAGGGGACATCATCTATGACGGTGAGGTCTGCAAATTTGATAAGATCAAGGACAGTGAGGAAAAGGGTATCGTAATCATTCATCAGGAGCTTGCACTGATTCCCTATATGACGATCGGGGAAAATATGTTTCTGGGCAATGAACGGGGACATAAGTACAAAATCAACTGGAATGAAACCAATGCCAGGGCGGCAGAACTTTTGAAGACCGTAGGCCTGAAGGAAGGCCCCCAGACATTGATAAAGGATATTGGCGTAGGAAAACAGCAGCTGGTAGAGATTGCGAAGGCACTGGCCAAGAACGCAAAACTTCTGATCCTGGATGAGCCTACTGCCTCTCTGAATGAGACGGATTCCAAGGCACTGTTGGATCTGATGTTGGAACTCAAGAAAAAGGGAATGACATCCATCATCATCTCTCATAAGCTGAATGAGATTTCTTATGTGGCAGATAAGATCACCGTCATTCGAGACGGATCTACCATCGAAACGCTTGTGAAGGGAAAAGATGATATTACCGAGAGCCGGATCATCAAAGGAATGGTAGGAAGAGAGATCGCCGACCGATTCCCGAAGAGAGAGCCGAAGATCGGAGAGGTCCTGATGGAGGTCAAAAACTGGACCGTGCATCATCCACTGTATTCTGACCGTAAGGTGGTGGATAATGTCAATCTTAATGTGAAAAAAGGTGAAGTAGTGGGAATTTCCGGCCTGATGGGTGCGGGACGAACGGAACTGGCCATGAGCCTGTTCGGCAAAAGTTATGGTTCCAACATCAGCGGCGAACTGTATATCAACGGTAAAAAAGTACAGCTGAATACTGTACAGGAAGCCATCAAAAATCATCTGGCATATGTGACGGAGGATCGAAAGGGCAACGGACTGATTCTGAGCAACCCGATCAAGATTAATACAACTCTGGCAAATCTGGATGCCATCAGCAGACACACTGTTATTGATAAAGACAAAGAGTACAATGTGGCGGTAGACTATAAGAACAAACTGAATACGAAATGTCCAACTGTGGAGCAGAATGTAGGAAACTTAAGCGGCGGTAATCAACAGAAGGTACTTTTGGCAAAATGGATGTTCACAGATCCGGATATCCTGATCCTGGATGAGCCGACGAGAGGTATTGATGTTGGTGCAAAATACGAAATCTACTGCATCATTAACCAACTGGTGGCAGAAGGAAAATCGGTTATCATGATCTCCTCGGAGCTGCCTGAGATTCTTGGCATGTGCGACCGGATCTATGTAATGAACGAAGGAAAAATAGTAGGAGAACTGGCGGGCAGTGAGGCAACACAGGAGCTTATCATGTCCAAGATATTATCAGCCGGTAAGAAAGGAGCATTGGCATGAATAAAACAAAGGGCCTCGATTTTATAAAAAGATATACCATGATCCTCGTACTGATCGTGGTTACGGCATTTTTTGCATGGAGAACCGGAGGAGCAATCCTGCTTCCCATGAATGTCAGCAGTCTGATCTCGCAGAACGCATATGTGTTTATTCTGGCAACCGGTATGCTGTTATGTATCCTGACCGGCGGTAACATCGATCTGTCCGTTGGATCTGTTGTATGTTTCGTCGGTGCCATCGGAGCGGTACTCATGGTCAACATGAAAATGAACATGTGGCTGGCTATTCTGATCATGTTTGTTATCGGTACACTGATCGGTGCTTTCCAGGGTTTCTGGATCGCTTATGTGAGAATCCCGCCTTTCATCGTGACATTGGCCGGCATGTTGGCTTTTCGAGGATTAAGCAACGTAGTCCTGCAGGGTATGACCGTATCCATTAAGGACTGCACTACATTCGTAAATCTGTTCGGTGGCGGTGCTGACTGTTATATTCCCGATTTCTTCGGTAATGGTCCCATCAATCTGACCTGTGTATTTGCCGGTGTGATCGCTGCAGTGATCTTTGCAGTGTTACAGCTGAAGAATAGAGCCGACAAGGTGAAAAAAGGATACGAAGCTCCCAGCATGGGTTCCACGATCGGCAAAATCGTAGTGATCGCTGTAGTGATCCTGGCATTCAGCTATCGTCTGGCACAGCACAAAGGTATTCCCAGCGTATTGATCTGGGTACTGATTGTTATCATGGTATACGGTTACATCACTTCCAACACGACTGTAGGACGTTATTTCTACGCAGTGGGCGGTAATGAGAAGGCCACCAAATTATCCGGTATCAATACCAACAAGGTTTATTTCCTGGCTTATATGAACATGGGATTCCTGGCAGCGTTAGCTGGTATGGTAACCATTGCACGTATGACTTCCGCACAGCCGACATACGGACAGAACTATGAAATGGATGCCATCGGTTCCTGCTTCATCGGCGGTGCTTCCGCATACGGCGGAACCGGAACTGTACCCGGAGTTATCGTAGGTGCTGTACTGATGGGTGTTATTAACCTGGGTATGTCTCTGATGGGTGTCGATCAGAATATGCAGAAGGTAGTCAAGGGTCTGGTACTTCTGGCAGCAGTTATCTTCGATGTTGTATCCAAACGTGGTGGAAAATTAATTGCCAAGAATTAATTTCTACATATCTAATCAAAAGGGCCCGGTGCATATGCGCTGCAGGCCCTTTTGATGGTATTGGGAGGAGAAGAGCATGAATAAGGGAAAAGAACGGAAGAAGCGGGAAGGAAAGCAGAAAAAAGGAGTCGGGATCGGAGTCAAGATCGTGGCGCTTTTACTGCTGCTGGCAGTTGCTGCACTCAGCTGTATGGGAGTGCTGGTGCAGACGCTGCACTCGGTCATTGTAACTAACGATGAAATCGTGGCCGGTCAGGTGGCTGAACAGGAGAAAATCTCGGAGCTTTCCAGACAGTTTACTTACATTAACGGGCAGGTGTTGACCCATGTCATGACCACCAACAGTGTGACAATGGAAAATTTGTCGGATAAGATCCTGCAGGAGATCACTGATATGGAACAACAGATGACGGAGTTCGAAGGACTGCTGTCTGAGGGGGATGCCCGGAGAGAGGCATTTGACAGTGCTTCTGCGGAACTGACAAAATACAAAAAGACCGTGGAGAGTCTGCTGGTCACCAGTGCAGAGAATAAGACGCAGGCCTATGTGTCTGCCACATCGAATCTGCCGATGTTCAATGAACATATTGAAAGCTATATGAATCAGATGCTGGAGATCACCGGAGAGCAGATGGCACAGGCACAGGGACAGATGGAGCAGAGTGCGGCCAGAGTGCCCATGATCGTGGCGGTGGCAAGTCTGGTACTGCTTGCAGTAGTCGTGGTGATCATGCTGGGATTGCGGATCTGGGTCATCGGTCCGGTGAAATATGCTACGAGGCAGGTGGATGAACTGGTGGAGGGCATTCGCAATAACAGAGGTGACATCACCAGACGGATCCGGGTGAAATCGGGGGATGAAGTCGGCAGATTATCCATGGCCATCAATGATCTGGTGGCGCAGATGCAGACCATCATAAGGGCGATTACCGAGAGCTGCGGACATATGGAGGAAAAACAGACCGGTATTATCTCCAATGTGGAAAAGGTAAATGCCACCGCGGAGGACACCACCCAGAAGCTGGGAGTGATGGCTGGTGGCATGCAGTCTGTCACGGAGGCTATCGGAGGGGTGCAACAGGATACCGGGGTGCTGGATACCACGGTGGAGAACATGCTGGAGGTGGCACAGGATGGACGCAATTATGCGGCGGATATCAAGGATAGGGCCGGAAAAATGAAGGCAACGGCGGTGGCGAGTAAGCAGGAGGCAACCCAGGTGATGAAGGAGATCGACACGGCAATGACGGAGTCCATCGCCAACAGCAGGCAGATCCACAAGATCACGGAACTGACGGAAGAAATCCTGGGAATTGCTGGAACAACGAATCTGCTGGCACTGAATGCGTCTATCGAGGCTGCCAGAGCAGGAGAAGCAGGCCGGGGATTCGCAGTCGTGGCGGAGGAGATCCGCAAGCTCGCAGACAGCTCCAGAGAGTCAGCCAATAATATCCAGGAGATAAGTAACCGGGTAGTGGAAAGCGTGGAAGAACTTTCCGAAAATGCTACAAAACTTTTGGATTTTGTGAATACCAGAGTCATGAGAGATTACGATGCTCTGGAGGATACGGGCACAAATTATCATGAGGCTGCGGATCATGTGGATGAGATGATGAATGAATTCCGACAGAAGATCGATGAACTGTTGTCGGTACTGCAGAATGTCAATAGCGCTAACTCACAGATGGAAGCAACCGTGGAGGACAGTACGGAAAAGCTGGCGGTGGTAAAGAACAACAACCGGGGATTACAGCAGGAGATGAAGGATATTTCCTATGCGGTGGATGATCTGACCGGTGCAGTGGGACAGTTGAAAGAAAGTATCCGCTGTTTTACAGTGGTATAGACAGAAAAAATAAAATGCACGGGATTCCCGATGGGGAATTACCGTGCATTTTGAATGACTGCAGTTACATTTTAGGAATTTTCCGGAGCGTGATGCAGCTCCAGAGCCAGATAGGAATTGTGGTATTCCTTGCAGTAGGTGACATCTTTGTCAAACCATGCGGGAGGGACGAAAGCCTCTGCTGCTTCTTTGCTTCCAAACTCCACTTCTGCCATGATCAGAGGGGCGAAGGGGGCATCAAAAACATCCAGCTCGATGGTCAGGGAATAATCCGCCGGAGGAGTGGGAAAGCCTTCTTTGAATCCGGGATGCTCCAGAGGGATCAGATAGCGTCTTTTGGAGATCACACTGCCGTCGGCTTTTTCCCGTAGATGGTAATAGGATTCCTCGTTCAGCGGAAGATTGCTCTCGTCTCTGGCCATCATGCCGCTGCCTTTGTAAGTGAGATAATATTCATCATCCTGTTTTCTGGCTCTGACCACGGGATTATAATTCAAATACACCTGCTCGATATGATGAGAAGGATAGCTTTCCAGATTGTCGGGTAAGGATTTCAGGGTAAACTTTCGCTCGATTTCCATAGTATTAATGCCTCGCTTCTGTAATTAAGACTTAAAAACACTTCTTTAGTATAACATGATTTTCCTTGAAAATACAGTGAAATCTGCAAATATCTGCCCATGGGAATTGAATTACTCTTCCAAATTGTGTATACTAATCATAACTGTGCAAAGTCAGAGTATATGACTTGCAAATGAGACAGAAAACAAAACGGAAAGCGAGGGAAAACCATGAGTAAGATAGCGATTTTTCTGGCAAATGGGTTTGAGGAAATAGAAGGTCTGACGGTAGTGGATATCTGCCGCAGATGTGGACTGACCATTGATATGGTGTCCATTACGGAAGAAAAACAGGTGATGGGATCACATAAGATTCCGGTGACTGCGGATATGACATTGTCCCAGGTGAATTTTGAGGAATATGATTGTCTGGTATTGCCCGGTGGCGGACAGGGAACGAAGAATCTGGAGGCCTGTGAGCCCCTGATGCAGCAGATCGATGCTTTTTATGCAGCAGGAAAATACATTGCGGCCATCTGTGCGGCACCCAGTATTTTCGGACACAGAGGAATTTTGAAGGGGAAGAGAGCATGCGCCTATCCCTGCTTCGAGGATCATCTGGAAGGTGCGGCTGTGACTGCAGGCCCCGTGGAAGTGGACGGTAACGTGATCACTTCCCGTGGAATGGGAACGTCCATTCCCTTTGGTCTGGCGATCGCCGGTGTATTCTGTGGACAGGATAAGGCAGATGCCTGTGCCCACGCTATTGTATTTCAGCCGTAAGCAGCTGAAGAGAAAGACGAGGACAAAGAATGAAAAAAGCATTAATTACAGGAATTACCGGACAGGACGGCTCTTATCTGGCAGAGTTCCTGCTGGAAAAAGGATATGAAGTGCATGGACTGATCCGCAGATCTTCCATCAGCAATACCGGTCGTATCGACCATCTGATCCGGGAGGACAAGATCGTTCTCCATGGCGGAGACATGACAGATTCCACCAGCCTGGTGCGCATCATCGGAGAAGTCAGACCGGATGAAATCTACAATCTGGGCGCCCAGAGCCATGTACAGGTAAGCTTTGAGGCACCGGAATATGCCGGAGATGTAGATGCACTGGGCGTGCTGCGGATTCTGGAGGCTGTGCGTATGGTGGGACTGGCCGAGACCTGCCGTATTTATCAGGCATCCACATCCGAACTCTATGGCCGAGTGGAAGAAGTGCCTCAGAATGAGAACACCCCGTTCCATCCCTACAGCCCCTATGCGGTGGCAAAACAGTACGGCTTCTGGATCGTGAAGGAATACAGAGAAGCGTATAATATGTTCGCAGTCAACGGCATTCTGTTCAACCATGAATCCGAGCGCCGGGGAGAGACTTTCGTTACCCGTAAGATCACACTGGCAGCCGGCAGAATCGCCTGCGGTATCCAGGATAAACTCTATCTGGGCAATCTGGATTCCAAGAGAGACTGGGGCTATGCGAAGGACTATGTGGAATGCATGTGGCTGATGCTGCAGTATGACAAGCCGGAGGACTTCGTTATTGCCACCGGTGTACAGCATACCGTAAGAGAATTTACCACACTGGCATTCCATTATGTGGGAATCGAACTGGAATGGCAGGGCAGCGGTATCCATGAAAAAGGAATCAACAAGGCCAACGGCAAGGTGGTGGTGGAGGTCAGCGAGGCCTTTTACCGTCCCACGGATGTGGTCAATCTGTGGGGAGATCCGACGAAGGCCCGCACGGTGCTGGGATGGAATCCCCAGAGAACCAGCTACGAGGAACTGTGCCGTCTGATGGCAGAGCACGATCTGAAGCTGGCAAAGGCTGAAGCGGTAGTGTTGAAGGAAACCGCGGAATAACAGGAGAAATAAAGAGAGGAAGTACTGTAATATCATGGAAAAAGACGCAAAAATATATGTAGCCGGCCACAAGGGTATGGTAGGAAGTGCTATTTGTAGAGCACTCCAGAGAAACGGATATACCAATATCATCACCCGCAGCCATAAGGAACTGGATCTGTGCAGACAGGATGCCGTGGAGGAATTCTTTTCCAGGGAGAAGCCGGACTATGTGTTCCTGGCCGCAGCCAAGGTGGGCGGCATCATGGCCAACAGTGAGGCACTGGCGGATTTCATGTATGAAAATATGATCCTGGAGATGAATGTGATCCATGCGGCATGGCAGAACAACTGCAAGAAGCTGATGTTTTTGGGCAGCAGCTGTATCTATCCCCGTATGGCACCGCAGCCTATGAAGGAGAGCTGCCTGTTGACTTCTGAGCTGGAGAAAACCAATGAGGCGTATGCACTGGCGAAGATCTCCGGACTGAAATACTGCGAGTTCCTGAACAGACAGTACGGAACCGATTATATCAGTGTCATGCCCACGAATCTGTACGGGCCCAACGACAATTATCATCCCACCCACAGCCATGTGCTTCCGGCGCTGATCCGCCGCTTCCATGAGGCAAAAGTATCCGGCGCGAAGGAAGTAGTCTGCTGGGGAACAGGAACCCCACTGCGGGAATTTCTCTATGTGGATGATCTGGCAGATGCCTGCGTGTATCTGATGAATACCTACAGCGGCGATGAGACAGTGAATCTGGGAACCGGCAAGGAACTGACCATCCGGGAACTGACGGAACTGGTAGCGAAGGTAGTAGGTTATACTGGGGAGATCAAATGGGATCCCAGCAAGCCGGATGGAACTCCCAGAAAGCTTCTGGATGTCAGCAAACTGGAAAGCCTGGGCTACCATTATACGACGGAGCTGGAAGAAGGTATCCGTCTGACTTATGAGGATTTCCTCAATAATCCCATGCGTGCGGAACGCTAATGGTTCCGGGCACGAACAGCGCAGGCAGACAGACGGCCCGGGAAAGGATGAAGTGAACAGAATGAATGATTTTCGGAAGACAGCACAGGAGATGCTGGAATTTATAAGAATAAGTCCTACCTGTTTTCATGCAGTGGCCAATATCGGAAGGATGCTGGAGGCAGCAGGCTTTCAGCAGTTACAGGAAAAGGAAGAATGGAAACTGGAAAAGGGCGGACGGTATTATACGGAGCGCAATGATTCTTCCGTTATTGCGTTTGTGATTCCGGAAAAGGAGGTCGGCATCAGGGGCTTTCATATGGCAGCAGCCCACAGTGATTCCCCCTGCTTTAAGATCAAAGAGAAGCCGGAATTGACCGTGGAGGAGCATTATCTGCGTCTGAACACCGAAAAATACGGCGGCATGATCTTGTCCACCTGGTTGGACAGACCACTCTCCGTCGCTGGCAGACTGGCTGTGAAGAACGGGAACGGTATAGAGGGCAGACTGGTGAATATCGACAGAGATCTCTGCGTGATCCCCAATGTGGCCATTCATATGAACCGGGAAATGAACAAGGGTGTGGAGTACAATCCCCAGGTGGATCTGCTTCCTTTGCTGGCGGATGTAACATTTGACGCACACGATGCACAGACTGCATCGGAGAATGCTGAAGAACAGCCGGAAACAGTAGAGAAGCCAACGCTGGCAGCGCTGGCAGCAGAAACGGCAGGCGTGGACGCTGAGACGATTCTCGGAGAAGACCTGTTCTTGTACACCAGACAGGAAGGAAAAATGATAGGAGCAAAGGGAGAATTCGTGTTGTCTCCCAGACTGGATGATCTGCAGAGCGCTTTTGCCCTGACAAAAGCTTTTACGGAGAGTACGCCTGCAGAATATATCAATCTCTGCGCAGTATTTGATAATGAAGAAGTAGGAAGCGGTACCAGACAGGGCGCCGATTCCACTTTTCTGGAAGATACTTTACAGCGGATCACAGAGGGACTGCAGGAGGGGCACAGCACCTATCTGCGCTGGGTGGCAGACAGCTTCCTGATCTCTGCGGACAATGCCCATGCGGTACATCCCAACCATCCGGAAAAAGCAGACCCTGCCAACCGCCCGTATCTAAACGGCGGAATCGTCATCAAATATCATGGCAGCCAGAAATACACCACCGATGGTATTTCCGCGGCAAGGATGAAGGATTACTGCGAACGGGCGAAGGTACCTTACCAGACCTATGCCAACCGTTCCGACATTGCGGGAGGTTCCACTCTCGGCAATATTTCCACCGCACATGTATCAGTGTCCAGCGTGGATATCGGACTGCCTCAGCTGGCCATGCATTCCGCTGTGGAGACAGCAGGTATGAAGGATACGGAATATGCGGTCCGGGCGCTGAAGGAATTCTGGGGCGAATGATTTTGGCAGCGGGAATTCTTAAAAAAGTATAAAAAGCGTGGAAGCACTTGAAAGTTCTGCACGAAAAGTGCATATTTAGGATACAGGAAAAGATACAAAAAAGATACGAAAGAAGGCTGAAGTTATGTTTGAAATGAAACCGGAATACTATATTGGAATTGACATGATCGATCAGGAGCATAAACAGTTGTTTGACTATGCCAGTGAAGCATACGAACTGCTGCAGGAAGAGTTTACACCGGACAAGTATGACAAGATTGATGCAATTCTGGAAAAACTGCGTGATTATACCGTAAAACATTTTTCAGATGAAGAAGCGTATATGGAATCCATCCAGTACAAAAAGATTTTTACCCAGAAGATTCAGCATCAGGAATTTATCAACAAACTGGATGAATTTATTGATCAGCATGAGAAAGATGAAGAAAATCAGGATGAGCAGATCATGGATATTCTGAATTACCTGACAGACTGGCTGATCAACCATATCCTTCATGTGGATGGACAGATTCCGAAGGAGGCGTAAGACCTGACTTTTCCGGAATGATTTCCCACATGGGACATAAGATGTAAGAAGCGGAAGTAATGGGGAGTGCCCATGGACCAGAAACTGGAAAACATCCTGAATCTTGCATTGGAGACCCCGGAGGAAGAACGGGAACAGACGGAAAGTCTGAATGTCGGTTACAGTGCGGAGAGCCGCAGCTGGGAGCTGATCGTAAAATATCATGGCAGTCTGGACGGACTGCGGGAACAGAATATTGTGGTGGAAGAGCTGATTGCCGGATATGCGATCCTTACGGTACCGGAGACACTGGTAGATACCGTATCGGAGACTCCGGAGATCGAGTATGTGGAGAAGCCTAAGCGGTTTTACTATCAGCAGACAGATCCGGACGGCGCATCCTGCTTTCCACCGGTGACAAGAAGAACGCCTTTTCTGAATGGAAGGGGCGTTCTTTTGGCTGTATTGGATTCCGGGATCACCTGGGATCTGGAGGTGTTCCGCAAGGCAGATGGCAGTACGAGGATACGGTATCTATGGGATCAGACGATACCATGGGATCAGACGATACCATGGGATCAGACGATTCCGGGAAAGCAGGCCGCATCACGGGAGCAGGAGACGCTGCGGAATCCGACATTGCCACAGAATCAGATAACGCCGGAGGAAACGGGCGATACGGGATATGGGAGGACACCGGATGGATTTCCCATCGGGACTGAATATACGGAGGAGGAAATCAACCGGGCACTGAACAGCAGTGTACTGGAACGGTACGGCCTGATCCCCAGCAGGGACCTGACCGGCCATGGAACGGCAGTGGCAGGGATTGCCGCCGGGAGAAGTGCGGACGGTCTCTATACCGGGGCAGCCCCGGAGGCGGAACTGATCATCGTGAAACTGGGACTTCCCAGGGAGGAAGGTTTTCCCCGGACCACGGAGATCATGAGAGGCGTTACTTATGCGCTGCGGAAAGCCAGACAGTTAAATATGCCTCTTGTCATCAATTTGAGCTTTGGCAACAGCTACGGTTCCCACGATGGAAGTTCTCTGCTGGAGAGGTTCCTGGACAATGCTTCGGAGATCGGCAGGACGGTGATATGCGTGGGCAGCGGCAACGAAGGAGCCGCCAGAGGACATTTTGCCGGCAATATAACAAGGGACGGCCGCGTGGAACTGGCTGTGGGCAATTATGAGAGAAACCTGAATATACAGCTATGGAAAAATTACAGCGATGTGTTCCGGATAAGACTGCAGGCCCCGGGAGGTGAGGAAGCAGAATTGTCCACAAATATCCAGGGAGGAAAATACACGCTGGAATTGGAACAGACTAGAATACTGGTTTATCTGGGAGAGCCTCTGCCCTATGCGGTGGCACAGGAAATCTATCTGGACATGATCCCGGCAGAGGGAAGCTACATCAATGCAGGGATCTGGACAATCCGGCTGGAACCGGTAGTGACCGTGACAGGACAATATTATCTGTATCTCCCAGCGGGAAGCGGAATCGGGGAGAGTACCGGATTCTACCGTGCCACACCCCAGGTGACACTGACCATTCCGTCTACCGCAGCCAAGGTGATCACCGTGGGAGCCTATGACCAGGTCTATGATACCTATGCCGATTTCTCCGGCAGAGGCTATGCGGATAGCACAAGAACCATTGGTGTGGCTGCCGCAGGACTGACCAAGCCCGATCTAGTGGCCCCAGGTGTGAATATCCAGGCTCCGGATGTGTACGGAAGCTTTACTCCCGTGACCGGGACCTCTTTTGCGACACCCATTGTCAGCGGGGCAGCAGCCCTTTTGATGGAATGGGGGATCGTACGGGGGAATGATCCCTTCCTCTACGGCGAAAAAGTAAAAGCATATTTCAGGAAAGGAGCCAGACCACTGAGGGGGGAGACTGAATATCCCAATGACCGGGTGGGGTATGGGAAACTGTGCGTGGCGGAGAGTCTCCTGGAAAATTAGTATCATAAAGAATGTGATTGGAAACAGTTCCGGAA
>ERZ1504511.108-NODE-108-length-34372-cov-3.540140_pt1 | contig 34372 bp, 30 predicted proteins | sample MGYA00571821_ERZ1504511 | MGnify/ENA primary metagenome ERZ1504511 (study PRJEB39906, sample SAMEA3182102) | gut metagenome | biome: human; feature: gut; material: Stool; isolation source: human stools | place: Canada | collected 2013-02-18 ... | reverse complement strand
GTTTCTTAAGTTCCGCTGCTTTGGCTCTTACCGCCTCTTCGTTGGAAAAGATCACATAATCCGTACCGTTCTGGGGGTAGTCTCCGCTGATGCCTGTAAGGATGGCGGAATTGCAATGATAGACTGTGGAGGCCGTCACCAGATACACATCTGTCTCTACGTTCTCTCCATCTCCCAGATCCAGCAAAATGCGGCTGCTGTCTATGGATATTTCGATGGTCTTGGTAGTATTCCTGGCAATCTCCATAACGTCTCTGCCGCCGGAATACGCTTCAAAATAACCGTATGCCTCCTGTGCGGCATCTTCCGATTCGGAATATACCGCATTCAGATTGCCTGCCAGGTTCTGGATATTTACAATATCCTTCTCATTCAGTGCCGTGTAACCGTTAGGATCCAGTGTTACTACCACATCATAGATGCCGGAAGTCGTCTTCTCATCCCGGAAGGTATATTGCCAGATACCATCTTCTGCTGCGCCGTCTCCGTCCACATCCAGAGAGACATCTCTCTGCACATTGTTAGTGAAATCAGTGGGCGTGATCGTCTCATAGGTGTCTGCCATCTCCTCCAGTGTATGTGCCTCGAACTGCTCCATGACATCCTCTGCGATGGCCGTGGCATGCATGGTGTTGCGGGACTTGGCATTGGTTCTGGCAGAAGTCACAAAGCTGTGCAAAAGCGGCACAACGATGATCGACAGGATCACGATGGCAATCAGCAGTTCAATCAGAGAAAAGCCTTCGTTATTCAGTTGTCTTCTCTCCGTGTGCTTCTGCATGTAAGTCGTCCTTCCTGCTTCTGACTAATACCGGTCTCTCCGCACTCCGTGCTCCCGAAACCGGACAACCATTCGCACTCCGGACTATCGTCCTCCCTGCTCATGGTTGTTTGATTTGCTAATCATAGCAGTATCCTGCCTGCAAGCAGTCGTATACTGCTATGATTGCAAATCTATTATTCCACGTTTCCGAAAATAGTGTCTACGCCCATCTGCATATCCGGGATGTAAGGTGAACTGTATACCTTATCGGTTCCCAGCAGATAATAGGTGTTCATGGTCATGTTGCCGGTGAGCATTCCGTCGGTCTCGTTGTAGCTGATGCTGACGCCCTGGATGCTCTCGCGTTCCTGCTGATTGTAAATGTATCTTACCAGTCCCTTAAAATCGTCATAGGTGCAGGAAATGCTGATGCTCAGGGGTACCTCATACATATGGGTATCTGCATAAGCAGTACCGTCCGTAGATACCGGACTTGCTGCCGTCGTTGCGGCAGCTGCTGTGGTATCTGCGGCAGCATCGGCTGCTGCATCCGTGGCAGCTGTTGCATCCGCAGTCGTCGTTGCCGCATCCGCTGCAGGAGTATACACCACCTCTGCTTCGGAACCGAATGCAATATTTGCCACCTCGGTACGAGTATAATCTTCCAATGTCTTTACCATCATAATGCTGTCTTCCGGTAAGATATCTGCCGGGAAACGGTTCTCAAAATTCGTGATATAGGACTGCATCTTCTCGGTAGCCTCAATGTAGTCCGCCTTGCGCTGGTCTAATATCTCCAGCGTTGCCACCTGGGATGATAACGTTACATTCTGTGCCTCAAGGGCATCTGATTTTTCATTAAAACTGGAATATACCAGAAAATAAGTACACACAGCAATAAGAACACCGATCACTGCGATCAAAAGCTGAATTTCACTCTTTTTAACCTTCATCTTCCGCTGCCTCCTACTGTGCTGTCTGGGTGTCGGCCTGTGCCTCACCGCTCTCTTCGGTCTCATCCGTCAGCTCCTTATAGCTTCCGGTAATGGAAAAAGTCACTATGGACGTTCCGGTCTCATCCTTGCTGTCCGTAATATTGCTGATCTCTACATCATCAATGCTCTGCATGTTGCGGATATTCAGAATCGTACGGGCTGCCGCTGCTTTCCCTTCCACCGTCACTGACATGCTGATGCCGGTCTGGTCGGAACTGAAGCTGTTGGTATAGAAGCTGTCCGGCAGGATCTGTTCCAGTTCATTGATGAACTCCACCAGATTCTCATTGGGAGTCTGGGTATAAGCATATAAATATGTGTATTTATCATACTGGGCTTCTGCTGCCAGATAATCGTTGTATACTGCCTGTGCCGGCTGCAGCTCCTGTACCCGGTTCTGCAGATACACATTCTGCGCCACATTTCCCAGATATCTGGTCACAGAGGTGGCTGCCATGGCGATGGACAGGATCACGCCCAACACCAGTACCGCCACACTGACGAAGGTATAGTTCGTGCCGCTGACCACGGTCAGTCCCTTGGACTTCTGGGTGCTCTTGTCGATCAGTCCCACAGGGGCGAGCACCGCACCCAGACAGGAAATATAGGCTGCGGGTCTGGTGGAACGGATGGCCTTGCTCATGCCGATCTTGTCATCCATCTCGGACAGGGTATGTACCTTGCGCTCCAGACAGTTGGTGAACAGCTTGCTCATGCCGCTGAAGCTGCCGCCCAGACCGGTAACATAGGACTTTTCAATGGGATTTTCACTGTTCCTGGAATCATAGAAGTCAATGACACGGCTCACACCCACGATCAGAGGCTCCAGCGAAGCGGTGATCTTCTGTCTCGCTTCCGTGACTTCCACATTACCGGCGTCCTCATCTTCCCAGCGTCCGGCATTTTCTTCCCAGACTTTGTCTCCCGGATGGAGCACTCTGTTCAGACATGTTTTCTTCTGGAAACGTTCTACCGCACTCATGGGATCGTTCACGGCATAGGCTCCGGAAGCGATCATAGTATCAATGGCATCCTGCACACCGTAAGCCACCGTTCTCTGTAATAACACCTTACCGGCGGAAAGCACGGTCACAATGGTGCTGTTCTCATCGATTTTGATGACCATGGTAACTTTTTCGGACTTCTCATCGCGGAGAATCTGGTATAAGCTGTTGCTGCTGTAGTCGAAGCACTCCACCTCCCAACTACACATCTGCGCCAGCTGATAATAGCTGTCTAACAGTGCCTTGGGCACCGCCAGTGCCATGACACGCAGCTTCCCGTTCTCGGTCAGTCCGCCGGCCAGATAATGTCCGATCTCATACTGGGTCAGATCCACCGGGAAATATTCATTGGCGTTGGTCTTCACCAGTGCCTCGATCTTACTCGCCTTAACGTTGGGGATCTGTACCTCACGGCTTGCCACTCTGGTAGAAGAAATGGTAAAGATCACTTTCTTCGTCCGGATGCCGTTTGTCCCCAGTGCATTCACCATGCGGTCTGCGTACTCCTGTGTCGGCTGCAACATACCATCTACCACAATGCCTTCCGGTGTCTCCACCGTCAGTACCTTGTAGACCTTCGGCTTTTTCACCTTGTAGTCCATCTCGCAGATCTTCGTAAAAGAGTTGCCGATCTCAATACTCAATACGCGATTGTTCATTGCCATATTTCTACCCTTCCTCTTCCCGGTATTTATCGTATTTCAAAAGCCTTCCGCCATCGCAGAATCTTTGAAGAACTTTCTGAAATCATGTTCGAAATGCAGATATCTTTTATAAGTAAAAATGCAGATACCACTGTAAGAATTCATTTCCCCAGAGGACAGCGATTGCCACCCCTGCGGAGAGATACGGCCCCATGGCGAGGACATGTCCTTCGCCGCTTACTTTCATACGGATCAGATGGATCACGGAACCGATGATACATCCCAGTAAAAATGCGAAAATAATCAATTTCCAGCCGAGTAACAGTCCGCAGACCGCCATCAGCTTCACATCACCGCCGCCAATGGCTCTGCCACCGGTAGCGTAATACAGAATAAGTAAAAATACACTGACACACAGGAAGCCGATCAAATAGTCCAGCCAGTTTGTATAATGGCAGACGCAATGGATCAGCCCCAGTGTCAGTATAAATAAGTTAAATCCCACAGGGATCTCATATGTTCTGAAATCAATCACACTTAAAGCAAGAAGTGCACTAAACAACAAGCAGTAGACTAGGGAATCCACGCTCATCCCAAATTTCCAGAATACGAGCAGGTACAGCACTCCGTTCAGTGCCTCGATGACGGGGTACTGAGCGGAGATATGTGCCTTGCATTTCCGACATCTGCCTCCCAGCGCCAGGTAGCTGAACAGCGGTACGAGGTCGTACCACTGCAGCTGGTAACCACAGTTCATGCAGTGAGACCTGGTAGTCACAATATTCTCTTTTTTCGGGATACGGTAGATCAACACATTGAGGAAGCTACCGATCACGATTCCATAAAGGAATACGACTATGTAGAGAAGGATTGTTGGAAGCATGTCAGGTGCCTTTCAAAAAACTAAAATGTCTGAGTAATTGCTGCAGCAGTTGAAGAAGTCTTGTAGTTCTGTGCAGTAACTGTAATCATACCATTAGCATCTTTTGAAACTACAATTGTAGGTGCTGTACCTGAGTAAGTATTAGAAGACATTGTGACCGTAGTTCCTACTACTGTACTAAGCTCAGTGGACAAAGCCGTAGCAGGGCTGCTCGGGAAAACATACTGATGAGATGCATTCACATCAAATGACTCGCTTGCGCTGTTAGCAATGGAGCTGTTAATAGTCTCATCAGCCATAGCAATTTTAATGGAATTAGCGATTTCTGCAATTGCCTGATTATCTTTCTGAAGTCTGGAACTCTCTACATACTTCAGATACTGAGGTGCCAATACACCAATCAGAACTGCCATGATAGCAATAACGATAATCAGCTCTACCAGGGAGAAACCTTTGTTTGTTAAGCTCTTCTGTTTCTTGTTCATAATTACATTCTCCTTTTTATGTGTTTTTTAATTTCAGGGTAGTAAGTTTTCCGCCCCATTTTATTAATTATCGTCCTGTCCCTACACAGAACGGATAATCCATTTTACATATTATCCAATGCCTCATACATGGACATCATAGGCATCATACATGCAGCAATTAATCCACCAACCACTACAGCCAATACGACAATAATAATCGGTTCCATAGCAGCCATCAGAGATTGTACTTCCATCTCCACTTCTTCATCATAATAATCTGCCAATTTATCCAACATAGCCTCTGTATTACCGGACTCTTCACCAATCCGAATCATCTGATATACCATCGGAGGAAATAATCCACTCTCTTGTAATGGTCTGGATAGTGGCATACCAATAGTTATTTCTTCCCTAGCATCTTCCAATGCTTCCTTGAAATAAATATTGGTCATAACGTTTGAAACAATATCCACTGCTTCTATTAAAGGAACTCCTGCGCCCATCAGTGTACTTAAAGTTCTTGCCATCATAGAAGAAGCGGATTTAATCGTTAAAGTCTTTAACAATGGTAGCTTTAATGCTATTTTCCCGAAGAAATGTTTTCCGGCATTTGTTCCGGCAAAAGTCTTAATTCCGAAAACAATTACTATAATAATAGGAACAATTATAAACCAGTAATTAATAATACCATGGCTTAAATTTACATAGAACTGTGTAATCCAAGGTAATTCCGTATCTAACTGAGTAAACATATCCTCATAGGAAGGAATTACCTTAACCAGCATTACAACTGTAACAATTATGGCAACCACACACACTGCAATAGGATAAATCATTGCTTTTTTAACCATTGCCTGTGTCTTATGCGATTTCTCCAACTGTGTAGCCACACGATCCATAGCCGTTTCCAGACTACCGGATGCCTCACCCGCAGCCACCATGTTCACCATGATCCCCGGGAATACCTTCGGGTGCTCTGCCATGGAATCTGCAAGAGTCTCACCCTTTTCCACACTGATGCGGACTTCTTTCAGTGCATCCTGTAATCTCTTGTTCTCTGTCTGTTCGCAGAGCATTTTCAGGGATTCGAGGATGCTGACGCCCGCTTTGGTCATGCTGACGAACTGGCGGCACATGACGCTTAGATCCCTGGCCTTGGGCCATCCGCCGATCTGGATGTCGATGTCTTTCGTCAGGAAGCTCTGTTCTCCCAGATCGATAACGGTCAGCTCCTGCCTTCTCAGTTCTGCCATTGCCAGATCTTTGTTATCCGCTTCCAAACTTCCCTTTACTTCTTTTCCAGCCTTTGTGATGGCTTTGTAGCCATAGGTCGCCATGTGCCTTCCCTCCAATGCGTCTCTATCTTTAACTTTCTCCCCAACCATGTAAGACGGACCCCGGTCCTGAAAAGGTCCAGGTTTTTGAAAAATTTTTATAAATTTTGATAAATTTCTATAAAATATTGCGGTTTTTATAGAATTATACGTCAAATGATACCTTTACCATCTCGGAGAAGGAGGTGGTGCCATCCAGTACATAGTCCGTGGCACTCATACGCAGGGTATGCATTCCTTCTTTTAATGCTTCTTCTTTTAAGATATCGGCACCCTCCCGCTTGCTGATAATGGTTTTCAGTTTCGGAGTGATCTGCATGATCTCATAGACACCGATACGGCCTTTGAAGCCGGTGTTGTCACATTTGCTGCATCCGCAGGGCTCGTAGATGGTCACATCTTCCTCTTCCCTCATGCCCATGAACTCTTTTTCATCCTTGGTGGCCTGCTTTGGCTTTTTACAAAAAGGACAGAGTCTGCGTACCAGTCGCTGGGCGATAACGCCGATGACGGAATCTGCGATCAGGTAGGATTCGATGCCCATATCCTCCAGACGGGTGATGGTGCTGGCGGAGGAATTGGTATGCAGGGTACTTACCACCAGGTGTCCGGTGATGGACGCCTGTACGGCGATGCTGGCGGTCTCCTGGTCACGGATCTCACCGATCATGATGATATCCGGGTCCTGACGCAGGATGGAACGCAGTGCCGATGCAAAAGTCAAGTCTGCCTTGGTGTTGACCTGTACCTGGTTGATACCGTCAATATTGGCCTCGACAGGATCCTCGACGGTGATGATGTTCACGTCTTCTTTATTCAGTTCGCTCAGTGCGGTATACAGGGTGGTGGACTTACCACTTCCGGTAGGTCCGGTTACCAGGATGATACCGTGAGGATTTTTCAGGATATAGTCAAACTGTTTTAATTCGTAGGGTTTGAAGCCTAACTGGCTCTTGTCGCGGTTCAGTGCACTCTTCGCGGCAAGACGCATTACGACTTTTTCCCCGTATATGGTAGGCAGGATGGATACACGGATATCGTATTCCACACGGTCTACCACCTGGGTGATACGGCCGTCCTGCGGCTTTCTCTTCTCGGAGATATCCATGCCGCCAATGATCTTGATACGGGCGATGATGGCAGACAATACATTGACACCGTATCTCGCTCTCTCATACAATGCACCGTCGATACGGTAACGGACACGGATGATATTTTCCATGGGTTCGATATGGATATCGGATGCACGCTGACGGACGGCTTTTTCGATCATGTCCTTGACCAGCATTACGATGGGGGAGCTGTTGATGTTCTCCTCCGTGGCGATGTCTTCCACCACATCCAGCTTTTTCTCTTTGGCGTAGGCTGCCAGTGCCTCGGTTACTTCCTCCTGACCGAAATATTTATCGATTGCCAGCATGATGCTGCGGGTGGTGGCTACTACGGGCTCTACCTGGAAGTTGGTGATGATGTTGATGTCATCGATGGCATTGTAATCCAGGGGATCCGCCATGGCGACCATGAGAACGTTGAAGTTATTTTCTTTGTAGGCGAAGGGGAAGATCTTGTTCTTCTTCAGGACGTTGACCGGTACCAGATTCAGTACTTCCTTGTCCACATTGACGCTCTGGAGATCGATCATATCCAGATCCAGCTGGCGGCTCAGTGCCTTCGCCAGATCATCCTCCGATACGATGCCTTCATCTACCAGGAATTCTCCCAGCTTCTTGCCCTGACGATTGGGGTTGTCCAGTGCCTGCTGCAGCTGCTCTGCCGTGATCACCCCACTGTTTACCAATAATTCACCTAAACGGACTTTTTTTCTGCCTGTTTCCATAAACTCTCTCACCCATTGCTTTTGTTGATAATTGGAAATATGTGTGAAATTGTAGTATTTTTTGGCTACAACTCACAAATATTTTGTCTCAATACGGAAATATTATAGCATATTTTAGATTTATGTAAATTGTTTTTAGTACTTTTGTTCCAATTTCTGAGAAAAACATTTTTGTTACTTTCTTTCCTGTTACACAGTACAATTATTTCATTTTATTTTGAAAGTTTCTAAATACGCCAATTCTTCGGCGAATTTTCCCAACACTTATTGACTTCACGTATTATACGTATTACCTTAAGAAAGGAGAGATAATCCATGCGTTTTCGCGAATTAGAGCGAATCATCCTTGACGATGGCTGGGTTTTGTCTGATATCAGAGGCGATATTCCTTTGCGAGTTGTTAATTCTATTTTTAAACAGGCTGGACTAAAATAATATGGAACAGCCTTTGAAAGGAGTGATCTTATGAATTATATATATCCAGCTATTTTTTACCCGGAAGCGAATGGGAAATACTCTGTCATTTTTCCCGATCTTAATGATCTTGCCACTTATGGTGACAATCTTGCCGATGCTTTTGCAATGGCTCAAGAGGCATGTGGGCAATACCTGTTCACTTCCCTGAGAGACGGCGATGTTCTTCCTGCTCCTACTGCAATTAATGCAGTGAAATCAGACGATCCCACTGCATTAATAAATCTAATCTGTGTGAATTTGGATAATTATGCCCGGGCCTATGATGACAGGGCCGTCAAAAAGACACTGACTATTCCGGCATGGTTAAACACTGCCTGCGATAATTGCGGTATCAATTATTCCAAAGTTCTAAAGGATGCTCTCATTGCCAAGCTGCAACAAGTGCAAATGTGACCGTATCACAAAGTCACCGCGTATTCACTGTCGTACATTTTCTTCAGATTTTCTACGCTGTTATATTTTTCGCTGATGCAGAATTCCTTGGACCAGGTCATGTAGTAAGCCCAGGGGATTCTGCTTTTTTGCAGGAGATCCACATCGGGAAGGTAGCCCACTTCTGCCAGGGCAGCCACTTTGTCACGGGAGGTGGCTGTCTCCAGCTTCTCGTAGGCATTCGCATAGTCTGTGGCCTGATACTCCGGGAGGTAGACATCCATGGATACTACATCCACGTATTCATCTCCGGGGTAGGCTTTTGGTATATCGCTGTTCCATACCCAGAGAAGGTTGTGCAGGTCTTTCTCACCTGTGTAGTAATCGAACATCAGGTGATACAGGTTTCTCGCCACTTCCGGGCCCTGCGCTCCCCACCAGAACCAGGTACCGTAGGATTCATGGAACGGGCGCCAGAGAATGGGAATCCGCTCTTCCTGAAAGCGCCGCAGGATCTCCGCAATCACATCCATGTCATGATAGAATGCCACTCTCTCTGGGGTTCCCTCTTTCAATACTTCCCTTGCATCAAAATCCGTGTGTTCGGTATAGAAGCTCTTGTCTCTGCCGCCTAAGGGCGAGAACCAGTGGAAGGTGAAGGTGAGAATACCACCATTTCCGGCTTCCCGCTGTTTTCTGGCCCATTGCAATGCCGTCTCCACGGTCCCCTTATTTTCTTCCACTTCCTGGATGCATTCCGGGGAAGCATCTTCATAATTGATATTCGGAGAATACGCCAGCAGTTCAAAGCCCCGCAGCTTCGGTTCCTTTCCGGTGACCTGCCTGATGTAATCTATCTCTTCGCAGGGAATGGTCTGGGTGTGCTGACCGGTAATGATCTGTTTACCTGCTACGGCATGTAGGTAATGCCATAATTCTACTGTTTCTTTTGTCGCCTTCGGATCTGCTGTTGTCATCTTTTCTTCCTTTTCCATTTTCATCTTCATACCCCGCCCGCAAAAGCAAGAGGGTACAGAGACTTTTATTTTGTCTCTGTACCCTCAGTTTATGACATTCTGTCGCTTATCGCAAGTATTATTCCGGCTTTACCTCATGGTAATCGGCATTTGCTGTAGAACCAGTCTCTTCAGACTTTGTTTCTTTTGCAAATCCCTTAGCCAGCATCTCATTGATGTCCAGTCCGGTAGACTCCTTGATACCATCGGTAACCTGGGTTACAGTGGTCATGATATCGCCTGCCAGCTTGCTGGAATCGCCGCCGAACATCTTGATGGAATCTACGTTCATGTAGCCCTTAGCCACAGCCTCGGCGATCTTGGGCAGCTGTTCGAAGTATACCTTCAGAGTATCTAACTCCATCTGCTGTCTTGCAGCGTCGCCGTACTGCTTCATAGCTTCCGCTTTCTTCAGGATACCGGCTGCCTCTGCCTCTGCCTTCGCCTGGATAGCTTCTGCTTCTGCTTTACCTTTGGCTGCTACGGCTGCTGCCTCTGCCAGGCCTGCTGCCTTGACTGCCTCTGCCGCCTGCTCCTTGGCAAATCTTTCTGCCTCGGATTTTGCCTTTTCTGCCTCTGCCTGTCTCTGGATCTCGAAGAGTTCGGCCTCCGCTCTCTTCTGTCTCTCATACTGCTCGGCATCTGCCTTCTGCTGTGCTGCGTATTTGTTTGCTTCTGCGGTCTTCTTGACCTCAGCTTCCAGAGCTTTCTCCTTGATGGATACTTCTCTCTCCTTTAATTCCAGTTCCTTCTCCTGACGGGCCAGGTTCGCATTTGCTGTGGTGATCTCCACGGTCTTACGCTGTTCCTCTTCCTGGATCTTATATGCTGCGTCAGCTTCTGCCTTCTTGATATCGGACTCTTTCTTCAGTTCTGCTTTCTTGATGGCCAGTTCGGTCTGCTTCTGGGCAATCTCGGTCTCTGCGATGACCTGTGCATCATTGGCATCCTTCTGTGCCTGTGCTCTGGCGATGGCCACATCTCTGTCTGCCTGTGCCTTTGCTACGGAAGCGTCCTTCTGGATCTGGGACATATTATCCTGTCCCAAAGCAGTGATCAGGTTGTTCTCATCTTCGATCTTCTGGATGTTACAGGACTCGATCCAGATACCTAAAGCGTTCATATCCTTCTGCGCCTTTGCCTGTACCTCATCACCGAAAGTCTTACGGTCATTACACAGTTCCTTCAGGCACTGGGTACCGATGATCTCACGCATGTTACCCTGTAAGGAATCGGTCAGTGCATCGCGGATCTGATCTTCGTTCATGTTCAGGAAGTTCTTCATGGCTGCGTTAGCCATCTCGGTGGTGATTCTCTTGTTCGCATCCGCACCTGCCACGACTTCACCCTTCGCATTTACGGTGACATCTCTCTGGGTCAGGACTCTGACCTTAGCCACAGCGTCGATATCCACACCGATGAAATCCTTGGTGGGGATATAACCGTTGGTCTTGATGTCGATACTGATCTGCTTCAGGATCAGCTCATCCTTCTTCTCCAGAAAAGGAATCTTGATGCCTGCACGACCGATCAGAACCTTAGGTTCTCTCTTGATACCGGAAATGATGTAGGCTTTGTTCGGTGACGCCTTCACATAACCGGATGCCAGGATGGCCAGGATAGCAATGGCCAATACAATAATTGCGATAATACCAATGTTAATTTCCATATGTACTCCCTCATTCTTTCTGCTTTTGTAATATATGAAAAGCTGCTTGTATGGTATGTATTTTACCATACAGGCAGCCTTTTATATAGATAAATTTTCATTCTTTTATGAAAAATAACTGTGCAAAAAGTGCACGATACATCATCTTATTTCTCTGAAAAATCTATAAATGGTAAATTATAGGCATTATACGGCGATGCTGCCGTAATCTGCGAAATAATAGGTCTTAAATACCCTAGCAGCAAGGAAGGAGCATTTTGATTCAGCAATTTTTCTACCATTTCCAAATTCAGACTATCCGGCCATCTGAATTCCGCCATTTCTGTTGCACACACATAGAACGGATCTGATGAATCCTTTTTTCCAATTTCCAGGGTCAGACTGACTCTTGCATTGTTATCAGTTGAACTTCTGTCAATCTGAATTCCCATGTTCACTGCAATCTTTACTTCTTTATCCCAGCTGTTTTCAAAATCTTCGTTGATACAAAATTCCATTTTTGTCAATGATGGATTACTAAACTGAAATGCACTTTCCATATTTCCTCCTATGCAGCCACCAAGCTCATTCCATCACTTGTTGTTTTTTCATATATCGGTGTTTTCTGCGTATCCACTACCATCTGCACCTGATTTTCATTACTGCTGTTTGAATAGAAAAATTCTTCTTTTTGAATATTGATCGTCCATGTAACCTCTATGTTATCCAGACTGCATTGTGGCTTTTCTTCTAAAAAGTTTAAATCCAGATCCTTAATTTCCGCATCATACCCATTATCTCTTTCCGTGATTGTAATATTATTATCAATCCGTTCCAGAACGCTCCTGTTGTATAATAATTCCTCTTCCGTCGGGTGATAAAGCATATACGCAAATCGAATGGCATCGTTGCCATGTAGTACAATGTCTCCAACTCTTTCACCATTCATATATTTTCCCTCCTATTCATATATACTGTCTATGTATTCCATAAATTCATCTTTTTTCTGCATACAATCCAAAAACATTGAAACCGTAATGCCATCCTGGCCCGGTGTATTATAAACCATTTTACGAAAGCCAAGTTTTTCATACCATGTAACCAGATCTTCTCTGGCATCTATCGTAATTACCCGAATTGGCCAGTTAGCTGCCAACATCTTCACACTTTTTATTATTGTCTGAATTGCAGCCGTACCAATCCTATTATGTTGATATTTTTCATCTATTGCTATATAGCGAATATGAACAGCCGATACTTTCCGGTCCTTAATTTCCGGATCATAGTCTGCTATCTCCGGCGGAAAATCATCTAATTCTATCTCTCGGAACATTATCATATAATATCCAAGAACAATCCCCCTGCCACTAATGCTATAACCATATGCCTGCTGTACTATGGTAGGATAATATGAATTTTTCACATATTCATCTATGGATGGAACACCACATGTAAAAGAAGTATTTTCCACTTCTCTCGTGACCTTCCGATATTGTAAGTTTCCCATTTTTGCCCCTTTTAATCGTGCCAGTACACAATCTGACTTTCACTAGTAAAAAATGCCCCAGGAATTTGTTCTACTCATCTTCTGAGAAACTTACATCCTAGAGCATTATTTGACATGACTTTTCTATATCTGTTATATTACATTTCTTTTTTACTACTGTCAACAAAATTTAACCCAGATTTTTCAGATACTCCATAAAGTTCTGCTTGTTCTCCAGTGCCGTGGTGGTGGGTCTTCCGAGATCTTCCCTTGCGCCGATGCCACATTTTACTTCGATAAAGGTCAGGGTCTCTCTCTCTTTTGCAGCGGTCAGTTCCCGGTCCAGTTCCTCATAGGTGGTAACGGATACTGCATGGGGATAGCCACAGGCTTTTGCAATGGAGACTAGATCGATATTTGCTGCCACGGTGGGCATGCCGCCTACGGTCTCATGGGCACCGTTATTGATGACGATGTGTACCATATTTTCAGGTGCCGTACTGCCCAGTACCGCCATGGAACCCATGTGCATCAGCACTGCGCCGTCACCGTCCACGCACCATACCTTCGTCCCGGGCTTCTGTACTGCCACCCCCAGGGCGATACTGCTGCTGTGTCCCATGGAACCTACGGTCAGGAAATCATACTTGTGGCTCTGTCCGTTATGTTCTCTGATCTCGAACAGTTCTCTGCTGGCTTTGCCCGTGGTGCTGACAATGGGATCCTCGCCGGAAGCCTGCACGATGTGGCGGATGATCTCTTCCCGGATCATGGGATTGTCGTTGCGGTACTCCACCTTTTCCTCATAACTGAGGGCACCCTTCCGGATCACGAACGCTACATCCTCACCACGATCCAGCTCCTTGCGGAACTCCTGCATGGCAGCACTTACTTCCTCTTCCGTTGTGTCTTTTCCGATGACAAAATAGCGGATTCCCATATCCTCCAGCAATTTCAGGGTCACTTCACCCTGGTAGATATGCTGGGGTTCGTCGTGGATCCCCGGCTCACCGCGCCAGCCGATGACGAAGATCATGGGGATGGCATAGACTTTATCGTTCAGCAGGGATGCCACGGGGTTGATGATATTGCCTTCTCCGCTGTTCTGCATGTATACTACCGGGACTTTGCCGGTAGCCAGATGATAGCCGGCGGCCAGTGCCGTGCAGTTTCCCTCGTTGGCCGCGATCACATGATGCTTCGGATCGATCCCATAGGTGTGCATCAGGTAATTGCAGAGGGCTTTCAGCTGGGAATCCGGTACCCCGGTATAAAAGTCCGCATTTAAAATTTTCGCAAAGTTTTCTGCTTTCATGTAAGTATTCCTTTCCTGCCCCTGTCAGTTAAATTTCGTCTATTAAAGTTATAATATCTTTGATCGGCATCAGTCTGCTGTCCACTTCCTGTGCCCTGTGATACCGCAGGATGTCCTCGGCGGTCTGCTGCATGGCGGGGAAGGCACTTCTGGTCAGCTGGTTCGCATAGATCACGATATTGACGCCGTGGGCGGCCAGTTCGTTTTCCGTAATGCTGTTAAAGGAAGACGGCACCACCACGATAGGTGTCTTCGAATCCTCTGCCCGGAATTTATCACAGAATTCCAGAATCTCATCCGGGGATTTCTTACGGCTGTGGATCATGATGCCATCCGCTCCCGCTGCTACGAAAGCTCTGGCACGGTTCAGTGCATCTTCCATGCCTCGCTCTAAGATCAGGCTTTCGATTCTGGCAATGATCATGAAATCATCTGTCAGCTGTGCCTTTTTGCCGGCTGCGATCTTGGCACTGAAGTTCTCGATGCTGTCCTGAGTCTGCACCACATCGTTTCCGAAGAGGGAATTTTTCTTAAGTCCGGTCTTGTCCTCAATAATGATGGCGGAAACACCCATTTTTTCCAGTGTTCTCACTGTGTATACGAAATGCTCCGTCAGTCCGCCGGTATCTCCGTCAAAAATAATGGGCTTCGTGGTCACTTCCGTCACGTCATCAATGGTACGGAAACGGGAAGTCATGTCCACCAGCTCGATATCCGGCTTGCCCTTCGCCGTGGAATCGCACAGAGAGCTGATCCACATGGCGTCGAACTGGTCCAGCTCACCATCATGCTCCACGATGGTCTTCTCTGCGATCAGTCCGGTCAGGCCGCTGTGAACCTCCAGTGCTTTGACAATGGGACGGATCTCAATGAGCTGGCGCAGGCGCTTTCTGCGGTATTCCGGCATGGCCAGCTTTTCCTTGATCCTCGTATCAATTCTTTTTACTTCTTCATTATATGTATAAGGGACATCTATGATCTCGCCGCCGTATGTCTTCAGCAGTCCTTCCACGTTGTCACGGATAGCCTTCAAAGCACCCTCCTGCCAGTTATCCCCATGGATCACGTAGTCAGGGCGCAATTCTTCAATGACCTTATCATACATTACATCATCCTGCACGACCACATTGCTGACTTCCGGGATATCTTTTACCAGCTGCATACGCTCCTCGAAGCTGATGGTGGGAAAACGGTTAAAACGGATCATTGCCGCATCACTTAAGACGCCGATGGTCAGCTCGCCGTATTTTCCGGCTTCTCTGATGATATTGCGGTGCCCCTCATGAATGACATCCGTACAGAAACAGGTATATACTCGCTTCATTTGATCCTATGCCTCCTTATATTTTGCCGGAATCTGAATTTTATTGACTTCCAGTGCTTCTCTGAACACTTTGAAAAAGGCTTCGATATCCGGTCTGTCAATCGCACCCAGTGCACACAGGCGGAAGGTATTGGTAGTAGAGATTTTGCCGGGGTAAATGGTAAATCCCCGCTCATAGCAATAATCATGTACTTTTTCAAAATTCCAGTTTGGATCATCGGGATACTTCACAGACACAACCAGTCCCGACTGCCATTCTCTGCGGATCACATCGTGGAATCCCAGTGCATCCAGTCCTTCATGAATGGCCTCAAAGACTCTCGTATGTCTCGCCCACTTGGCTTCCTCGCCCTCCGCCCAGTATTCCTTCAATGCCTGGATCGTGGCGTAAATGGTCTGTACCGGCGGGGGAAAATGCATTTCTCCGGTCCTCTGGAAGAAATCATACTGTTGATACAGGTTGCAGTAATAGGAACGTTTCGGATATTCCTTCGAAGCCTCCAGAATTGCCCGGCTGCCTACCACAAAGGATAGTCCCGTCATGGCCATGAGACCCTTCTGTGCGGATGCCATGCAGAAGTCGATGTTATCCTGCTCGATGTTAATGGGACGCATAGCGTAGGTGGATGTGGTATCCACGGTAAAGGTAGCATGATATTTATGAGCAAGGGCTCCGATCTCGCGGATGGGATTCAGGATTCCGGTACCGGTCTCATTATGAGTGGTATGTACCAGGGCAATGTCAGGGTTCTCCCTCAGGGTCTGCTCCACTTTTTCTAAGTCGGGCAGTTCATCCACCGGGAATTTCAGATCAATATAGGGAAGTCCGTAATACTGGCATACTTCCACAGCTCTGGTGCTGTAGGCTCCGTTATCCACCACCAGTACTTTTCCGCCCTCCGGCAGCAGAGAACTGATGCAGGCATCAATATTGATGGTGCCGGATCCACAGAACAGGACACTGGTATACTTTTCCAAATCCCCATGCACGATTTTCACCAGGTCTTCTCTGAGTCCCTTCATCAGTCCGCCGAATTCTTTTTCTCTGGGACAGATGTCCGGCACGACCTGTGCATATTTTACGGTATCTGTGGTGGTAGACGGTCCGGGATTCAATAAAATATTTCTTTTGACGGGTTTTTGTATCAACTGCTCCATTATGGGATTCCTCCTTTTTTGTTCACGTTCTTTTTCCAATCGTTCATTAATGTATGATATGTTTTAATTCTTTGAACGGTTTTCATAGGTTTTCGGTTAAAATAAGTACACAAAATGTCTGCGTTCCATTCGCAGACACTTTGTGTCAAATATGAACATATAATAATACCATTCGCACAAAATAGCAATACTTATTTTTCTTTAAACATCATACGTCTTGTCGATGGCTTTCAGCTCCCGGAAAGTATCGATCTCGATAATGTCATTTTCCCGGCATTCACGTACTTCTACCTTATAATGCTTCTGGCAGAATACCAGGGGTACCTGTTCCCAGTAACGCTCCTTGCCGCCGGGCTGTTCGTAGGTCATCTTGATATCATCTGACAGCTTATGTCCGTCTTCTTCGTTCCAGTAAGAGATGCCCACCATCTGCCAGCAATCCAGGCCGCCGACTTTCTCTTCTACAATGACTCCGTCCTTTACCGTGAAGCACCAGTCATCGGTTCTGTCCTTTTTTATTGCCAGAAAATCGGAGGTATAATGATATTTTTTAATGATCTGCGGATTGGAGATCAGCAGATCCGCCTCAAATACATAGGCATTGGAAAGCATATATCTTGCCACCATGGCGGAGGAAATATTGTTAGCTTCATTGTAAACCGGATTTTCCAGGAATCTGATCATGGGATATTTGTACAGCAGCTGATCAAACTGCTCTGCCAGATACCCCCGGACAATATAGATTTCATTAATCCCGGCATCCAGACAGGCATCGATCAGTCCGTCAATAATACGCTGTCCATGCACACGTACCAGTGGTTTCGGGGTGTTAAAGGTAATGGGCACCAGCCGGCTGCCGAATCCAGCTGCAATAAAGATGGCGCGCTTTGCACGGTAAGGCTCCAGTGCGGAGATTCCGGCACCTGTGATCTCTCCCTCTGTCACATACTGTAATTCGGTCAGTTCCTGCATGACACGGTTGACCGTTCCCAGAGAGTGTCCGCTCTTTTCTCCCAGCTGTCTCTGGGATAAAGTACCTTTTTCCTCTGCCAGTATCGATAAAATATCAAATTGTTTTCTTGTCAGTGTCTGATTCATCTTCTGCTTCCTTTCTTTTTTCCATTCTCCATGACCATCGTCCTGTTTCTATCGAAATTATCGAATTTCCGTTAAGTCATATGGTGTTGTCTGGTACACATAATAATTGAGCCAGTTGCTGTAAAGGTTGTTACAATGAGATCTCCACTGTAACAGAGGTCTCTGCTCCGGGTCATCGTCCGGGTAATAATTATAGGGGATCTGAATGGGCAGTCCTTTGTCCAGATCTCTATGATATTCGTTGTTCAGTGTATAACGGTCATATTCGGGATGGCCCGCTACAAAAATCTTTTTGCCCTCTTCCGCCATTGCCAGGAATACGCCGGCCTTCTCCGATTCTGCCAGGATCGTCAGATCCTTACAGGCATGAATGGCCTCCGATGGTGTCTCGGTATGACGACTGTGCGGAGCCATGAAAATATCATCAAATCCCCGGACCAACGGAACTTTCCGGTTGGATACTTTATGTGCATAGACGCCGAACAGCTTCTGGGACAATTGTCTCTTGTTGATTCCGTAATAATGATAAAATCCGGCCTGTGCCGCCCAGCAGATATGTAAGGTGGAGGTCACATGGGTCTCCGCCCAGTCCAGGATCTGACAGGTTTCCTCCCAGTAATCCACTTCCTCGAAGGTAATATCCTCCACCGGTGCTCCGGTAACGATCAGTCCATCGAATTTACGATCCCTGATCTCATCAAAGGTAGTGTAAAATTTGTTCAGATGGCTGGCCGGGGTATTCAGTGACACGTGGGTCTTGGTGTTCATGAAAGTGACATCCACCTGCAGCGGTGTATTGGACAACGCCCGCAGCAGCTGCAGCTCCGTATCCTGCTTTACCGGCATATTGTTCAGGATCAGTACCTGCAGGGGACGCATGTCCTGATGTACCGCACGAAATTCGTCCATGACGAATATATTTTCATTTTCCAGTATCTCTTTGGCAGGCAGATCATTTTGTGTTTTGATAGGCATTTTATTTTCCTCCGGGTCTTTCTTGCTTATTCCTCGTAAGGAATATTATAGGTTCTCAGAAATTCCTCTTCTGTCAGAATGGGAACCTGTAATTCTTTTGCTTTTTTATTTTTCGATGATGTAGAGGTAATATCATTGTTGATCAGGCAGGTGGTCTTGCCGGTGACACTTCCGGTCACCTTGCCGCCTTTTTCCTCAATGACCTCTTTCAGATCATTCCGGCTGGCATAATGGTTCAGGCTTCCCGTCACCACGAAGGACATTCCTGCCAGTGTCTGTGCACTCTCATCGATCTGTGGTGTCTCTATCGTCAGGATTTCCTTCAGATGAGCTATTTTCTCCAGATTTTCCGCATCCCGCATATAGTCCGTAAATGTAGATGCCAGCACCTCTCCCACACCGGGAATGGCACTCAGTGTTTCTTCGTCCGCTGCCTGCATTCGTTCCAGATCGTAATCAAAATACCGGCACAGCACCTTGGCATTGGCCACGCCGATTCCTGCGATCCCCAGTCCGTAGATCAACCGGGGCAGCGTGGTATGTCTTGCAGTCTCGATACTGTCCATCATATTCTGATAGGATTTTTCTCCGAATCCTTCCATTCCGGTAATGACCTCCTTGTAACGGTCCAGCCGGAACAGATCCGCATATTCATGGATAAAGCCCTGATCGATCAGCTTCTCCAATGTTGCCTCGGAGAGTCCGTCAATATTCAGCGCATCTCTGCTGACGAACAGAGTGTAGGATTTGATCTCCTTGGCCGGGCATTTCTCATTGGTGCAGTACAGAGACTGTACCTCATTCATCTGTCGGATCTCCGTGGGCTGTCCGCACACCGGACACACCTTTGGAATCTCCACATTATCACTGCCTGTCAGATTCTCAGCGATCTGGGGAATGATCATGTTGGCCTTATAGACCGTGATATGGTCTCCGATTCCCAGTCTGAGGGATCTCATGATACTGATATTATGCACGGAAGCGCGGCTCACCGTTGTGCCTTCCAGTTCCACCGGCTCAAAAATAGCTACCGGATTGATCAGACCGGTACGGCTGGCGCTCCACTCGACCTCTTTTAATGTAGTCTCCCGCAGTTCATCCGCCCATTTGAAAGCAATGGAATCTCTGGGGAACTTCGCGGTTCTGCCCAGGGACTGTCCGTAGCTGATACTTTCATAAGTAAGTACCAGACCGTCGGAAGGAATATCGTAGTGCTCGATCTTGTGTTCAAAATCTTCAATGGCAGATAAAATGTTCTCTTCCGTTACTGCCACATGTTCCACCACTGCAAAGCCCTGCTCCTGCAAAAAAGCAAACTGGGCTTCCTTGGAATCATGAAAATCCACACCATCCGCCTTTACCAGCGTAAAAGCAAAAAAGCGGACATTCCGTCTGGCCGTGATCTCATTGTTGAGCTGCCTCACAGAGCCGCTGCACAGATTTCGGGGATTCTTGTATTTTGCCTCTGCATCTGCGATCTCCCCGTTGATCTTCTCAAAATCACTGTAGGTGATCACCGCTTCTCCCCGCAGGATCAGTTCTCCGGTATAGGAAATATTCAGCGGAAGATTCTTAAAAGTACGGGCGTTATTTGTAATGACCTCACCGATCTCGCCGTTGCCACGGGTAACCGCTTTTGCAAGTTTTCCTTCACGATACGTCAATACAATGGTCAGCCCGTCCAGTTTCCAGCTGAGAATTGCAGGATTGCCTTGCAGCCAGTCCCGCAGTTCTTCCCGGCTTTTCGTCTTGCCCAGAGACAGCATAGGACTCTCATGGCGCTCCTTGGGAAGCTCATCCACCGCTTCGTAGCCTACGTTTACCGTAGGACTGTTGGCCAGGGTAACGCCTGTCTCTTTTTCCAGTTCCACCAGTTCATCATAGAGCTTGTCGTATTCGTAGTTGCTCATGATCTCCTGATCCTTGGCGTAATAGCTTTCGGAAGCTGCATTCAGTTGTTCTACCAGATCTTTGATCCGGTCTATTTTGGAAGACTGCATCTTGTATTCCTGCCTTTATATATTTAATTGCGATTTAACATTCCGGTGTCTCTTTGAAGCTGTTCCAGCTCTTCTCCGGTGACCTCGCGCCACTTTCCCGGCTTCAGATCCCCCAGCAGAATGTTCATGATCCGGATTCTTTTCAGCGCTTTTACCCGGTATCCACAGGCTTCACACATCCGCCGGATCTGTCTGTTGACTCCCTGAGTCAAAACGATACGGAAGGTAAATTTTCCGATCTGTTCAATCTCACATTCTCTGGTAGTGATGTCCAGATCTTTCAGATAAATACCTTTCGCCATTTTTTCCAAAAAATCGGGTGTTATTTCCCTATCTGTCTTTACGATATATTCTTTTTCATGACGGTTGGCGCCCCGCATCATGACATTGATCAGATCTCCATCATTGGTGAGCAGGATCAGACCTTCGGAATCTTTGTCCAGACGTCCCGCATAGGTCAGCCGTTCCGGATAGCGGATCATATCCATGATCTTTTTCTCTGCATGAGGATCTCTCTCCGTGCAGGTCACTCCCACCGGCTTGTAAAATGCCAGTACCTTCTGTGTCTGTTTTCCCTGCAGAATCTTCTTACCCACCTGCACGGTGTCCGTTTCTTCCACCTGTTGTCCCATTCCGGCCACCTGACCGTTGACCAGTACTTTTCCCTGTTCGATCAGCTTATCCGCATCTCTTCGGGAACATACACCGCACTGTGCCAGATATTTATTCAGACGCATTCTATTCCTCATTCCTTTCCGAAGCCCTTAACTTCCGGGCTACAGACACACGGCCGCAAGTATATGTTTTCACGCTTCCACACCGTCTGCCGCTTCGAAGTCACTGAGACTTTTGACTTTGGGAATACCGTTTCCGTTTGCCACACCCAGCTTTGCGGTCTCATCTGCCAGCTCGTTGTATTTTACCTTCGAATGAGCCGGTACTTTGGTAAAGCGGATCTGAATCTTCTGTCCCCAGCCCAGCATGGTCTGTGCATATTTTTTCGTCAGATCATTCTTACTTTTCCAGGCACCGGTGACCCATTTCTCGATTCCTTCATAGTCGTAGCGGATCTCGATGACTGTAAAGCCGCTGTTTAAGGCAAACCGTACCGCATACATGGCTCCCAGCATCTCTCCGGAGACATTCCGCTGTTTCAGAGAGTCCGGATTGTCACCATTACCGTATTCTGTATAGATGCGTCCGTCGGGAAGAATAAAAATACAGCCGAAACCGTATTTTTTCAGTGCATCCTGATAGCTTCCGTCCACATAGGCCAGCAAGGTACCCTCTTCCGGACGATCATTCACATCCGCATCCTCCGGATATCTTCCCAATCCATTCCACTCTGCCATAATTCATCTGTCTCCTTATCGAATAAAGTTGGTCTTCTGCGCCGGTTCTCTCTCCGGGAAATCCACGCCCGCAGCTTTTCCTGCGGCAATGCATTTGAGCAGCCATGCCATATTGTTACCCAGGGTACGCATGGTCTGCATGCCTTCCAGATCCTGTTTTACCTCTTCGGGAGTATTGCCGTGTACCTGATTCCAATACTGGCTGGATACCACCGGCATACAGTTGATGGTAAAATATTTGTTCAACTGGTCAAAGGCTGCGGAAGCCCCACCGCGTCTGCAGCTGACGATGCAGGCACCGGGCTTGCCCTGGAACATGGCGCTCTTGCCGTAAAATGCTCTGTCCAGGAAGGAAGTGATCATACCGGAAGCAGATGCATAATGCACCGGAGATCCGAAGACAAATCCGTCTGCAGTCTTCGCTTTTTCCACAAATTCATTCACGCCATCCTCCCGGAAACACTTTCCGTTCTTCAGACAGGCATTGCAGCCGATACATCCGGCGATGGGCTGTGTACCCACTTGGATGATCTCCGTCTCAATACCGTTTTTCTCCAGTGCTCCCGCTACTTCCTCCAGAGCTGTGTAGGTACAGCCCTTCGCATGTCCGCTTCCGTTTACCAGTAATACTTTCATTGCTTTTACCTCTTTTTCTCTTATTGTTTCTCTTCTCTGTTATTGCCACCCGAAATGTGGTATGCTATCTGATAGATTTTGATATCTTTATCAGCATTTTAACAAACCGGAAAGGATCCCTTATGAATCATCGCACCCGTTCTTATCTGCTTTTTGTATTGCTTATCGGCTGTATCTGTTATCTGGTGTCCCATTTCGTGGTACAGCTGTATTTTATAAACGGTTCTTCCATGGAGCCGACCTACACCTCCGGGCAGCCGGTCCTCCTTCAGAAATTCGGTCTGCCAGACTGTCTGGACTATAACGACGTCGTTGTCATCCGCCACGAGACGCTGGGACGCGATATCGTCAAACGGATCGTGGCCCTGCCGGGAGATACGGTACAGATCACAGAGGGAATCCTCTATGTCAATGGGGTTCCCCAACCGACCCCCCATGGCTTTTCTCTCATGGAGGATGCCGGCAATGCCGCAGCTCCCCTGACGCTTGCACCCGGAGAATATTTTGTCCTGGGTGACAACCGCAACCACAGCATTGACAGCCGCTTTGCGGAAGTCGGGATCATCCCCGCCGCTTCTATCGCAGGAAAAGTTATTACCGGTCGAACACCCTTCCGGTAGGCACCATAGTTGTCAGATCCTGTGCATGGCCTTTCTGGAGATATTCTACCATGTGTTTCTCACTGCCGGGAGCGTATTCCAGGAAACGTCTCTCTCTGGTATCTCCCTCTTTCCAGTCAAACACCGCGTCGCTCTGCGCGCCATCCAGCAGTCGGACATACGCCTCCTGCAGGTCTTCGTAGCTGATAGGAGCTTCCGAGATCTGCATGGTATCGTGCTGTTCATTTCTTCCTTTGATCAGAAGCAACGCTGCCTGCCGCAGAAAGTCCTCTTCCTTTTCTCCCATACCGTTGTATCCGTGATCTGCCATTACGATCAGAGCGGTGTTATCATAGGCACCACTGTCTTTCAATGCCTGGATATAATTCGCTGCCAATGTAATGGAAGCTTCCATGCTCTGACGATAAGATCCCTGTTCCACACCGATGACATTGGCATCCTTGTCATAGATAAAAGGTGCGTGGGCCCCGTTCAGATGGATGAACTTGAAACGGTTTCCTGTCTCATCCATCACAACACCCTGGGCTGCCAGATCCTCCTTGAAAGCCGTATTATCCGCAGTAAACGCCTTGGAATCCGAACCTTCCGGATGAGATTCCCGTAATTCATTAAAATAGACTTCTTTGATCACGCAGTATCTTTTCAGATCATACGGTGCATACCGGAATCCAACGAGCTTCAGCTCCTGCTTTGCCAGTTCCAGATAAGAAACGGGGGTGACCTTAGTAAAATAGACATTGTCAAAATTGTCCACGATGGAAGCATCCTGTGCACGGATATCATCCTCATAGAGATCGATCTGATAATTTCTGCTCTTCAGTTCCTTCCACAACGGTGCCTCTCTGTAGACTCTGTCCAGATAGTCCTGAAAAGATCCCTCATTCTCATACCATTCACCGGATAAAATAAAAGGAATAGCATTCAATGTGCTGGTGTAAGCTCCCGTGGTATTCTCAAAATAAGTAAAATCTCCAAAGATCTCCCGGTACTCCGGATGTTCCTCTAACAGTGAGGTAAACTCTCTGGAATCTGCCGTATCCAGCACAAGGATCACGAAATTGTTGTCCGCAGACATCTCGAATTCTTCTTCCACGCTGACATGCAGATGCAGTTTGGAATGCAGTGCCCCGCTGGTAATCACGGTGCTGCATGCGGTAACCAGAAGCATCAGGGTCATGCATCCGCTGATGAACATTACCACATGGACAAATTTCTGCTTTCGCAGCACGATCATTGCCGCAATTACAACGATCAGCACTACTACCCAAAGAAGCAATGTATCTTTCCGGAGAATATCGTATTTGCCCCACCAGATTGAAGTTCCGTCCAATGGCGGCAGTCTGTCGATCATAAAATTGCCCTGGATATAGGTACAGATAAAAAGTGTCAGCCCTCCAGCCAGTGCGATCCGGTACACATACGGATGAATCAGCATGGCAATCAGATACAACACCGCCAGTACGGCGAAACAGGCTGCAAACATCCCCAGTGCAGTGATCAATAACGTGGAAAAATCAAACCAGAATTCCGCTGTATTCGCACAGTACAGATCGATCGGAGCATACAGAAACAGCAGGAAACTGATGGCCGCTGACACTTGCAGACCCGGTATCCAATTTTTAAGATTCCTTTTTTTCACCTGTTAAACTCCCTTCCGGTCAGTTCCATTCCGTCCAGATCCTGTGCATGTCCTTTTTGGATATATTCCACCAGATGGTCGGTCTCGGAGAAAGAATAGCGCAGATAGCGCCGCTCTCTTGTATCTCCTTCTTTCCAGTCAAATATCGCATCACTCTGTTTCCCATCCATCAGGCGCATATAGGCATCCCAGAGATCCACGTAACTGACCGGAGCCTCGGAAATCTGCATGGTATCATGCTGCTCTCTCATTCCCTTGACCAGAAACATCGGCGCAGGTCTCATCCAGACATCCCTGTCTGTTTCATCCCCCTGTCCGTTATAGCCATGGTCAGCCATCACAATGATTGCCGTATTATCATAAGCCCCGCTTTCCTTAATGGCATCAATATATTTTGCAGTAAGTGCAATAGACGCTTCCATATTCTGGCGGTAATCCCCTCCCGGGACATATTCCATATCTCCACCATAGATAAAAGGTGCATGGGCTCCTTCCAGATGAATGAATTTAAAGTTCTTCTGCTCCTGATCCATGACAACCCCGTTCTCTAACAGGGCTTCTTTGAAGGCCATATTGTCCTCTGTAAAGATTCCAGCCGTTGTGCCATCCGGCTCTGAAACCTGTAACGCATCGAAATAAATCTCTCTGGTCTCGCAGTAGCGCTTCAGATCATACGGTGCATAACGGAAGCCGACTAACTTCAATTCTTCCTTTGCAAGTTCCAGATAAGAGTTTGGTCTGACTGTTGTGTGATAAACATTGCCGAAATTGTCTGCCACACTGTCATCCTGAGCACGAATATCATCCTCATAGAGGTCGATCTGATATCCTCTGCTCCACAGTTCCTCCCACAAGGGGGAATTCAGATATACATCATTCAGATAATCTGCAAGCGGTTCCTGATTCTCGAACCATTCTCCGGATAAAATATAGGCCACCGCATTCATGGTACAGGAATAATTCCCCATCATATTTTCATAATAAGTAAAATCTGCAAAAATATCACGGTACTCCGGATGATCCTCCAACAGGGAAGTAAACTCTCTGGAATCTGCCGTATCCAGCACAAAGATCACAAAATTCTCGTCACTGGACATATTAAACTCGTTTTCCTCGCTGATGTACAGATGCACTTTGGGAATCAGTGCCCCATTCGTCAATGCAGTACTGCAGGCTGTGACCAGAAGCATCAGAGTCATACATCCGCTGATAAACATGGCAACATTTTCAAATCGTTCTTTTCTAAGAAAAATCGCAGCCAAAACAACCACCGCCAGAACAATTCCCCATAATATCAGGGTGTCTTTCCGAAGGATGTCGTATTTCTCCCACCAGATGGACGTGCCATCCAGCGGAGGCAGCTTGTCGATCATAAAATTGCCCTGGATATAGGTACAGATAAAAAGTGTCAGCCCTCCAGCCAGTGCGATCCGGTACACATACGGATGAATCAGCATGGCAATCAGATATAACACCATCAGTACAGCAAAACAGGCAGCGAACATCCCCAGTGCAGTGATCAATAACGTGGAAAAATCAAACCAGAATTCCGAAACATTCGCGCAGTACAAATCGACAGGTGCATATAAAAACAACAAAAAGCTGATAGCCAGGGATATGAAAATCCCCGGCATCAGCTGTCTGCCTGTTATCTTTTTTCTCACAGTATTTTTACTCACACTTATTCTCCCTGTCACATTGTTGCATTTCTTTCTAACGATTATACTCTCTTCCGGTAGGAATCATGGTATCCATATCAGAAGCATACCCCGTCTGTATATACTCCTGCATATGATCGTCATCCAGGAAAGAATACCGTAAGAACCGGCGTTCTCTTGCATCGCCTTCCTTCCAGTCAAAGACCTCATCACTCCGCCTGCCGTCCAGCAGACGCACATATGCCTCCTGGAGATCCTCAAAGCTTATGGGTGCCTGTGAGATCTGCATGGTATCATGATGCTCATTTCTTCCCTTGATCAGAAGTAATGCACACTGACGCATCCAGGTAGCCTCTCCGCTTTGTCCCAGGCTTCCGTTATAGCCATGATCCGACATCACAATGAGGACTGTATTGTCGTAGGCTTCACTGTTGCGCAGATGTTCGACATAATCCATTGCACCGACCATCGTGGCCTGTGCGCTCTGTTCATAGGTGCCGTCCAGTTCATTGATGATATTCATGTCCTTATCATAGATATAAGGAACATGTGCTCCGTTCAGATGAATAAATTTGAATTTTTTGGAGGAATCTTCCACGGTAATTCCCTGCTGATCCAGCTGACTCTTAAATACATGATCCGATTCACTGCAGCTGGTTTCCTCAGGTGTATTCTCTACCTGGAGCAGTTCTGCGAATGCAGCCTTTTTAAATGTACACATTTTCTTCAGTTCAAAAGGCGCATACCGGAAACCGATCAGCTTCAACAGTGGTTTCGCAAATTTCGTATAAGAACTCAGTTCGAAATCCACTACGTGAATGTTGCTGAACATATGCATCAGTTCGGTATCCATATACAATTCAGAATCACAGAGTTCCATATTGTAGCCACGTTCCTGCAATGTCTGAAACAGTGGGGACTCCTGGTACACCCTCTTGCCGTAATCATCAAAGGGTTCATCATTTTCATACCAGTCTCCGGACAGAATATAGGGAACGGATCTCTCTGTGCAGGAGTATGCTCCTACCGTATTTTCAAAATAGGTGAAATCACGAAATACCTCACTGTATTCCGGATGCTCGTCCAACAGCTCCGTGATCGTTCTGGAATCCACCGTATCCAGCAGAAGGATCACGAAATTCTGGTCTTCGGACATCACAAACTGTTCGTCCGCACCATATTGATAATGTACTTTTTCCTGCAGTGCCCCACTGGTAAACACAACACTGACTGCTGTGATCAGCAGCATCAATGTCAGTCCACCGCTTAAATACATTACCGTTTTGGACAAAAGATCTCTTTTCAGGAAAATATACATGAGCACTACAACAACAAAGCCGATGCCCCAGAGAATAAAATCCTCTGTCCTCAGAAATGTATATTCTTCCCATCGAATCGTCGTTCCATCCAGGGGCGGCAGATTCCTGATCAGAAAATTTCCCTGAATATAGGTACAGATCAGCCCTAAGAATCCACCTGCCAGTCCGATACGGTACAGCACCGGATGGATCAGCCACAAGACAATATAGATCAGAAGCAGCACAACGGTGCTGATCAAAAACAGGCCCAGTGATGCCCTGATCAGAATTCCGAAATCAAACCAGAACTCGGATATATTACTGCAATACAAATCTACCGGTGCATATAAAAACACCAGGAAACTGATGGCAGCCGCCACCACGATTCCCGGCAGCAGTTGCTTTTTATCCCGCTTTTTCATGTCAGATTACTTCTCCTGCTTGTCCTCTGCCTGATCCAGCATAATGTCATCGGATTCTACTTCTTTGTTTCTGTTCTCATCGATTCCCAGACTCTTGTCGATCTTCTTCTTGGCCTTTCTCCAGTAGATACCGGCTGCAGCGCCTACGGCGATGACTACACCGGCTACTGCCTGAATAGCATAGTTCATAACAGAAGGGTCAATATATGCATCTGCAGTTCCGGAAAACAGTACTGCGAATGCTGCTGCAAAAAATGTTACCTGTGCGATCTTGCTTAATTTTTTCATGTTTTTACCTCTTTCTTTTACTCTTTTTGTATTTCAGATTTTTATTGTTCTTTTGCTTTTTTGATCTGTTCCTGGACTGCCTGTACAATGTACTTTGCACCTACTTCGGCACTGTTGCCCAGATTGTATACATATTCTTCCACGAACTTTTCAATTCTGTCATGGTAAGCATCCTTCTGCTCCAGCAGATTTCTGACCTTGCTTTCGGTCTCCTCTGTCTTTGCAGGATCCAGACGGTCTCCGATGACATCCCTCATCCAGATATTGATAGGTACTGTGTCGATCTTCTGGTATTCCGGATTCATGACCTTCATGGGAGTATCCACGAACAGAACCGGCTTCTTGGTCGTAAAGGCATATTCATACGCGATACCGGACCAGTCAGTCACCAGCAGATCCGCCTCGAATACCGTGCTGTTGGATGAGAAGTCTGTCTGAATGTCAATATCCGGGTTCTTGGCATAACGCTCTTTCAGGCGATCCATCTTATCCTGCTGCAGACGCACCTGTTGAGGATGAGGACGTACTACCACTTCATAGCCCTTACCTGCCAGATCATCCAGCATGCCTTCCAGACAGCTGTCCACGATATTGTCCTTCTGCCAGGAAGGAGCGATCAGAATATGCTTTTTCTCATGAGGCGTCTTATCCGCTTTCCTGTAGTCTTCGATCATACGATCCAGCAGGCAGTAGCCCCAGTCGATCAGCTTCTTGGGAGGCAGACCGTAAGCTTCCTCTGTCTTGCGGATTTCCTCAGTATGATGCTTACCGACGCAGTATACGGTATCGTAGTGATCCATGGAACCGGTACGCATGGTCATATTCAGACTGTCCATACAGTGAGGAATATAGATATATTCAATATCCTTCCTTATATAGCTTCGCTTAATATGGAAGTTCTCAATATCCGGCATAGTCATGACCACTACGTCTGCATCCATCTTCATCATCAGTGTGATCAGACGTTTTTCTCCGATATAATACGCCCGGATCTTGTCTTCTTTTTCCGCCAGTGCAAAGATCTGATCTTCCGGATCACTGGTGATATAGTGGATAGTCAGATTGGTATGTGCCAGGAGCCATTCGATAATGCCCTGATAATATTTATAGAAGCCACTGCTCTCGGAATAAAATACCAGATGCTTGTTCACTACAGAGAAGAAACGTTTGAAATCTTTCTTCTCTCTCTTGGCATAGGGATTTTTCTCGAAGAGTTTCTTCTTGCCACCAATGGACTGCAATTCCTCCAGTTCCTGTTTGCTGGCCTCCAGTTCCTCATAATCCACATAATCCTTGGGATTGATGGCCCAGTTCAGCAGATACTGCTGTAAAATAGCGAACAGGTTGCTGGCGATCCAGTACAGAGCCACACCTGCCGGAACAAACCAGCCCAGATACAGGGACAGACCTACCGAAAATGCCATCATACCGTATTTGTTCAGCTTGGACTGCTCTGCCTGAATGACATTGGCTGCATTCTGTGCCACACACAACAGCCATGCGGAAATACCGGCTGCAATGGGGACGATGATATCAATGCCCCCCACTTCGGAAGGTACCCAACTTAAATTCATGCCGCAGAAGTTCAGGGAAATTCCCTGCACCTGCTGTAATACAGACGCAATGTCCACACCTGCCAGTCCTGACTGCAATGCTGCGAACTGTTCTGCATAATTACCACTCTTGATCATCTCCACTACTGCCAGCTGAATAGAGGAGCTCTCCGGATTTGCTACGGCCAGGCTGACAGCCAGGCCATTGAATGCCGTGATCACATCCTGTGGCAGATGAAGCAGATAATCCAGCGGGTGATAGATAACCTCTACCAGTCCCATCAGCAGAATAATCTGAACTGCCAGCGGGATCAGAGATGCCAGCGGATTGTACTTCTCTCTCTTGAATATCTTGGACTGTTCGTCTGCGATCCGGTCTGCATCCCCGAAATGTTTTGCCTTGATCCGGTTGATCTCAGGCTGCATCTTTACCATTTTAATGGAATTCTTCTGTACCCAGACGGATACCGGCAGCAGTACGATCTTGCTGATCAATGTGAACAGAATGATTGCCAATCCATAATTATGCACCAGATAATAGCAAAAGTACATTACATATCCCAGCGCTTCTGATAGTATTCGCATTTTAATTAACCATGCCTTTCTCAAAATCTGCAAAGTTTGGGCCGCAGGCACAAATTTGCGTGTGAAATTTATTTTCACACTGTTCTCCTTTTAGTCAATGGTATTAATTATAACATAATCGTATGTTTTTTCAACATGGAAAGCAATTTTCCGTTCAAAAAACAGGCAGAAACCTCTGTTATTATAACAGCAAATTTCTGCCTGCTTCCCTATTTTTCTGTATTCTTTGTTCTATTTCCGTTTTATTGCGTATTGTCCGTTGTTTCTTCCTCTGGCTTTTTATAGAATGCAAAATCATTCTTGCCGTTCTTCTTCACCTGATACATGGCATCATCCGCACACACGATCAGCTGTTCCAGATTATCCGTATCCTTAGGATAACTTGCAATACCAATGCTGCCGCCGATCTTCCGCTTCGTACCGCAGAGCACCACATCCTTTGTGAATACCTGTCTGCACTGGTACGCTGTCTTCTCCACCAGCATATTCTGGCTGCTGCGCAGGATCAGAATAAATTCATCTCCGGCGAAACGGTATGATGTCAGTATCTGGGACTGCATCTCTTTCAGGCGGTTTGCCACCTGCTGCAGCGCTTCGTCTCCTGCCGTATGTCCGTAAGTGTCGTTGATCTTCTTGAAATTATCAATATCCAGCATCATGACGGTACAGGGAACCTTCGCATCGATCATCTGCTCCAGATCCTTCATGAATTTGCTGCGGTTCGGAAGTCCCGTCAGGAAGTCATGCTGTGCTGCCGCCTCCATAATTGCACGTGCCTGCTCCAGTTCCTGCAGCAGCTTTCGTCTGCGGTAATTATCGAAGCACACCCAGCAGATAATAACATTGAGTGCAGTGATAAGTATAAGTGCCGGTATCAAAGCCTCTCGGTTCCTGACAAAAAAATTCTCCCGATGATTTACAAATTCGGTATCTTTGGGAAACTGTGATGCCTCCAGCCCGAACTTCCGCATGACGTCTTCATCTACACAATAAATGTTGGGGCTGTCCTTTACCACATTGATCTCTGCACTGTCGGTACCATTTGCGATATCCATGGCCATCTGTGCTGCGATCTCTCCGGACTTATACATGGATACCACATTACCGCCCAGCAGTCCGTCACCGATCCCGGCCTCCACCATGCGGTAAACCGGTACTTTGGCATAATCCACAATCATACACAGCGCCTGGTCACTGGTATATTGTTTGCCACTGCCGTCCTTAGACATAACGATATAGATCAGTATCGTCTTATCATCCACCTTACTGATAGCCTGCTGCAATCTGGCTGTTTCCAGTTCCGCAGCATTGATCTCAGAAAATTCCAGCTCCGGATAGTTTTCCGCTGAGTTGTAAAAATTCTTCCGTTCTGCATCTGCGGTCACTGAATCATCCAGTATCGCCACTACTTTATCGGCTGTCGGATTCACCTTCAGCGCCATGTCTATGTTCTTCTCTACGGACAGTTTTTCAATAATTCCCGTCACAAGAGGATTCTCTGCCGCTTTCATGGCATATTCTTCATCGTTCACACCTTCGAAGACAACCGGTATCTCCGGGAACAGTTCTTCCCGGTATTCCATGGCAAACTGCAGCGCCGCATCATCTCCCACGATCACCACATCATAGGGATCCGTATTCTCCAGATGGTATTTCAGCATATCATGAAACATATTCAGCCACTCATCTGTCCGAAAACGCTTCGTGTCCATAAATTCATAGTCGATAGTGGTATTCTCGTCCACCCCCGCCTTGATTCCTTCGATCTGCGTCTGGACTGTGTCCCAGCCATAAGAATACGAGCTGATAAACAATACCCGCTTTCCCTGATTCAGATTCTGTGCTTCTGCCGTTACTGACACCGTCCCAATAGTCCCAATGCCTATGAGAACAGCCAGCGCAAACAGCCATGCTTTCCACTTTCTCATATTCCTTCCCCCTAATTCCAACAGGTATGCTACCGGGGTCAAAAGTCTGAACCCAATACCACGATATGAGGAATTACATTACTGGTACTATTGTACCACATTGTCTATTGAAAGCAAAGAGCTTAATTTAATCTTGCGATAATACCTTCTTCTTTTTTCTGTTTCATTTTTCCGATAACGGTAGGGATTGCTCCGAGCGCCACAAACAGATACTGTAGAACCAGATTGCCTATGTAGCTTCCCATATCAATAATTTCTGCGGAAAGTGCCGCAGGGATCAGTCGATAACACTCGAACAGACTATAACCTGCTTCCGCACCGCCGCCCTGATTGAACAAAATAATCGCCCAGTCCACACGGTCTGCAAAATACGTCATAAGGATCATGATCACAGCGCTGATGACTACTGCCTTTTTGGTCAGTTTTCCGCCCAGCATCTCATATCCCTTCAGAACGCACACCGCCATGATCACACCGGATAATGCTGCTACATATCCCAACTGGCTTAAGATCAGAACACTGAGCATTCCCAACAGGGATCCTAACAGGGCACCTACAATACCGCCTACGATGTTTTCTTTCTTCTGCGCCGTCTGTTGTGCATTCATCGCGATGTCACTGCGCATCTTCATCTCGCAGTCCGGACATAAATGATAGTATTCACCGCCCATTCTGAACGCTCCGGTCTCTACATTCTGACCGCACAGATCACAGCAGGGGCTGTAACTGTTTGTACGCAGGAATGTCGTTGTAGCTGCAAGTGCTTCGTTCAATGTATCCTTACATTTTTCCGCATTGGACTGTGCCTTCAGTGATACTCTGATATCCAGATTCTTCTGACCAAAACTCGCGATCTTCTTGCTGCTTTTCTGAAACCCTTTCACTGCCTGCTTGTCAAATGTCGACCCGTCAGCGCTTTTTGCCGCCGTATGCAGTACCATCATATACGGATATCTTGCATCGGGTGCATAGACGATAAAGTCAAACCCATCCCGTTCCCCATGAAACAAGTCATTGGTTTCATCATAACGCAATCCGGTTCCCATGGCAATCTGCTGATAATTTTCAATCTTCTTTTTCTGATTCATTTTTCTTCCCATCCTTTGTAATAGAAAATTAGTAATCGCTCTGAAAAGTTACGAAAACCACACTTTTCCATTTTACACTTTACCGTGTCAACATGCAACCCTATTAGGGGGTTTTTAGCCGATTAACCTATTTTCTATGAAAAAACTGTAGGCACATCTGTGTAACCTACAGTTTTTGAACTTCCTTATAAATAGAACAAGGTAATCGAAATCACGCAAATACGGATTTGCATTCCATCAGCATTTGATTTCAAGGTAACCTAACAGCTTGCTCATATCGTACTCTTCCAGCACACCCAGATTGGAATCATAGAATTTTCCATCATAGTGTACCAGGTAATGACAGAAACGTCCCATCTTTTCCATCATGATACAGCACTTCGGCAGTACAGCGGGTCTACCCTCGGTATATACGATGATGTCGGTATGGTCAATGCCGTAATAGTTCAGCGCAGAGATCACACGGCCCATGGTAGCCTGCCACTCTCTGCAGTCTGTCTCTTATACAC
>ERZ1504511.41-NODE-41-length-55684-cov-4.478366_pt1 | contig 55684 bp, 49 predicted proteins | sample MGYA00571821_ERZ1504511 | MGnify/ENA primary metagenome ERZ1504511 (study PRJEB39906, sample SAMEA3182102) | gut metagenome | biome: human; feature: gut; material: Stool; isolation source: human stools | place: Canada | collected 2013-02-18 ... | reverse complement strand
CTGCTTGAGACCGAAATGAGCCAGCACCCTGTTCTCACCCACCATCGTCACAAGATCCGCCGCGATGCTGACCACCAGAAGGTCCAGCAGCGGAATCAGAGTCTCGAACGGAATGCCGAATTTCTGTGAATATGCCTGCACGAGCTTGAAGCCGACACCGCAGCCGCTCAGGTCGTCAAAAGGATAGGTGTCATCCTCGCGTTTGGGGTCAAGCACAGCCACAGCCGCCGGAAGCGTGTTCTCCGGAAGATGATGATCGCAGATGATCACATCTATGCCCTTCGCGGCGGCATATTCAACCTTCTCATTGGCCTTGATGCCGCAATCCAGGGTGATGATAAGGCCGAAACCGTTGTCCCCGGCCCAGTCGATGCCCTTGTAGGACACCCCGTAGCCCTCATCGTAGCGGTCCGGAATGTAGAAATCAACCTTCGAGGAGTACCTTCTGAGGAATGAATATACCAACGACACGGCGGTCGTGCCGTCCACATCGTAGTCACCGTAGACCAATATCTTCTCCTCCGTGGTGATCGCCTTCCGAAGCCTGTCCACGGCCACATCCATGTCCTTCATCAGGAACGGGTCATGAAGGTTGTCAAGGCTCGGACGGAAGAATGAGCGCGCCTGCTCGAAGGTCTCGACCCCTCTTTTGACAAGAAGGTCGGCAAGAACCCGGTCTATGCCCAGTTCGGCGGAAAGCCTTCCCACCTTCTCCGGATCAGCCGGCTCCTTCAAAATCCATTTGCGCTCTTTTCCCATAATAGACAAAGGTAAGGATTTAATTTCAGAATGTGAATTAAAAGTAGTATTTTTGTACGTTCAGAGCGTATCATATTAACCTTTACGGAGAAAGGATACGACAATGCGGACCTTCGGAAGAATCAGGTTTCTCCTTGAGCGGAGAGCGGGGATATTCCGAAAGCGGTGACAGGATTTGAATATAAAAACACAACAGATATGGCAAACATCGAACTCAGCGAGCAGGAGAGAATCAGAAGGGAATCTCTCGCAAAGTTAAGGGAATTGGGCATCAATCCTTATCCGGCCCCACTCTATCCGGTCAACGCGACCGCAAAGGAAATCGAGGCCGGCTTTGACCCGGAGAAAGGCAACTTCCAGGAAGTCTGCATCGCGGGCCGTCTGATGTCCCGCAGGATCATGGGAGCGGCATCTTTCGGCGAGATCCAGGATTCAACTGGAAGGATCCAGATCTACGTCAAGAGGGACGAGATCTGCCCTGGCGAGGACAAGACAATGTACAACACTGTCTGGAAGAAGCTCCTTGACATCGGTGACATCATCGGCATCAAGGGATTCGCCTTCATCACCCAGACCGGACAACTCAGTGTTCACGCAAAGGAACTTACCGTTCTGAGCAAGTCTCTGAGGGTTCTTCCTATTGTGAAGGAGGTTGACGGAGTAGTCTATGACGCTTTCACCGATCCCGAGCTGCGATACCGCCAGAGGTACGTGGATCTCATCGTGAACCCGCAGGTAAAGGACGTGTTCGTCAAGAGGGCGCAGATCATCGCCACGATGAGGGAATATTTCAACGCCGCCGGCTGCCTTGAGGTCGAGACCCCGATCCTTCAGGCCATTCCGGGAGGCGCCACGGCCCGTCCGTTCATAACCCACCACAACGCCCTGGACATCGACCTCTACATGAGAATCGCCAACGAACTCTATCTCAAGAGGCTCATCGTAGGCGGCTACAACGGTGTCTACGAGTTTGCCAAGGACTTCCGCAACGAGGGTATGGACAAGACCCACAACCCGGAGTTCACCTGTATGGAGATCTACGTGGCCTACAAGGACTACATCTGGATGATGGACTTCGTGGAGAAGATGCTCGAAAAGATCGCCCTCAAGCTGCACGGCACCACCGTCGTGAAGATCGGCGACAGGGAGATCGACTTCAAGGCCGGCTACCGCAGGCTGCCTATTCTTGAAGCCATTAAGGAATATGCCGGTGTGGATGTCAAGGGCATGGGAGTCGATGAGCTGCGCGAGACATGCAAGAAACTGAACGTCGAGACCGAGCCTTCGATGGGTGTCGGCAAGCTGATCGACGCCATATTCGGAGAATATTGCGAGGAGCATCTCATCGAGCCTACGTTCATCATCGACTACCCTGTTGAAATGTCTCCGCTGACAAAGAGGCATCGTGAGGATTCTACCCTCACCGAAAGGTTCGAGCTGTTCGTCTGCGGCAAGGAGCTCGCGAACGCATATTCAGAGCTCAACGACCCGATCGATCAGCTGGAGAGATTCGAGGAGCAGGCCGCCCTCAAGAGCCACGGTGACGACGAGGCGATGTTCATCGACTACGACTTCGTCCGTGCCCTTGAATATGGCATGCCGCCTACCTCCGGCCTCGGAATGGGCATCGACCGTCTGACAATGTTCATGACCGGCCAGACGACCATCCAGGACGTGCTCTTCTTCCCTCAAATGCGTCCGGAGAAGATCGCGAAGAACGACAAGAACGCAGAAACTGAGGAATAATCAGGTTTGGAAAATCAGAAGGGTGGCTGTGACCTCGATGTCCGAGTCACCCTTTATTGTTTTCAGAAGCATTCTATGAATATCCAGATGATTCATACACCGAATCATTTCCGGCATTCGTAAAGCAAAAGTTAAAGAAAATGAGAATCGAGAACATCACATCGGCGCAGAACCCTAAGATCAAGGAGTTGCTGGCGCTTCAAGAGAAGTCGAAACTGAGACGGTCGGAGGGGATGTTTGTGGTCGAGGGCCGCAGGGAGCTCGGTCACTGCCTTGATGCAGGATTCGTCCCGAAAACACTGTTCATCTGTGGGGAGATTCTGACCGAGGAGGAACTGAACGACCTTCTTGGCAAGGCCGAAAGCAGGAATCCGAAAGTCGGTGTCGTGCAGGTTCCGTACGAGCTCTACGGCAAGATCGCCTACAGAGGCGGCACTGAGGGTGTCATCGCCGAGGTGGAGTTCCGTGACAGGACTCTGGAAAGTCTGACACTCAGCAAGAATCCGCTGGTGATTGTCCTTGAGAGTGTCGAAAAACCCGGCAACCTCGGAGCCGTTCTGAGAAGCGCCGACGCCGCCGGAGCAGACGCAGTGATCATCTGCGACCCGTTGACCGACCTCTACAACCCGAACCTGATCCGCGCAAGCATCGGAGCCGTGTTCTCCAGACAGGTTGCCGTGGCCTCCTCCGAGCAGACCATAACCTGGCTCAAGTCCAAGCATATTCAGATACTCACCGCTCAGCTTCAGGACTCCTCCCTGTACTACGACACTGACATGAAAAAACCAACCGCCATCGTGATGGGTACCGAGTCCACCGGTCTGACCGACCTCTGGCGGGAAGTCGCCGACGCCCACATCCGCATCCCGATGCTCGGTGACCTCGACTCCCTCAACGTCTCCGTCTCCGCCGCCATCCTTCTCTTCGAAGCCCTCCGACAGAGGCAGTAAGCCTTTCAGCTCCATTTAAAGCGCCACATAATACGAAGCAAACAAATACACCGTGCCATAATCGCATATAGTTATTTTCGGGATTTACTGTAAATTTGCAGTAAATCCCGACACGGCAACCTCTACAGGAATCGTTGCATCAATAGAGCTATGGGCACGGTCATTGCAATCGAAGGAGCGGTCGGCTGACGCGGGGTCATTTCCGGCCGGACAACCTTAAAATGATTGCGTTATGGAAGAATTCTCTTTGGTCACTCCTACGTTGCTGTTCTCGGCTGTGTCTTTGATTATGCTGGCGTACACTAACCGGTTTCTGTCTTATGCGCAATTGGTGCGGAATCTCAAGGATAAATATGTCAAGGACAGGTCGGAGGTGACCGCGGCGCAGATCGCCAACCTTCGAAAAAGGCTGAACCTGACACGGAGCATGCAGATTCTGGGAATATCCAGCCTGTTCTGCTGCGTCGTGTCGATGTTCTTCTGCTTCATCAGCCTGAGGATCACGGCCATCATCATTTTCGGGATCGCCCTGCTTCTGCTGATCTCCTCTCTCGGCCTCTCAATCCGTGAGGTGGTCATATCCACCCGCGCGCTGGAGATTCACCTCAACGCTCTGGAGCACAAATAATATGTGACGTCAGGGGAAAAAAGGCAAAAGGCAGATTTTGCACGTTACCAAAATCTGCCTTTTGCCTTTTTTTCCCTGACGTTCGTTAACACATCTGGGCTTAATCCATAGGCTTGTCAGTCCTGTTGCAGTGGGTCAGAAAAATAAAATTCAAAATTTTGGTAACGTGCAAAATTTTGAATTTTCTTTTTTTCTGACCTTTCTACTCGGTGCGCTTCGGCAAGCTCAGCCCCCGCCCCCGCCCCCTTCTCCCCTTCCCCGTGTGCAGGAACACCAAAGCTGCACACGGAAGCCACCGTTTCATCCCTCCCGTGCGCAAGAGCCACCGACCCGAGGACGAAAGCCGGAACGATGACAGAACTGATAGCCAAACCGACGACATAGCTGATGACCAGCCAAATGGCCATCCAGTTAACCAGCCAGACAACCGGGCTTGCGCTCCCGCAATCTCGGCGAACGCACCGGGGCCGCTTGAGACTGTCCTTGGAAAAATCCGCGGGAATGTGTTACAATTTCCCGGGGTTTTCGTTTATATTAGTGAAAAGTTCAAACGATGACGAGTGACTTTCTCACAGAAGCGTTCCTGGCCCTTCGGGGCCGGTGGAAATCGGAAGACACCTTACAGGATGCCTTCTGTCGGCTGTGGGGTGGAAAGTACAAGGTCGGAAGCGTCAGGGAGGCGGTCGGGCTGCTCTCGCGGACGGGCAGGAACCTGGAGATCGACGAGTTCCGCAAGGCGGAGAGGCACCCCCGGCAGGTCAGCATCGACGGACGGCAGATCGAGGACGAAGGAAGTGACGCGGCGGAACGGGAGGCTCTGTTCCGGAAAGTCGAGGCCTCGGTTGACAGCGAGCTGACTGAACTCCAGAAGCTTATCGTCAGAAAGCACGAATACGAAGGGCAATCCTTCGAGCGCATCGCCAAAGACCTTGGGATGCGGCAGGAGGCGGTCCGGATGCACATCTCAAGAGCAAGAAAGATTTTAAGGGACAAATTCAGAAATGAGACAGATGAATGAATATATCAAACGGTACTTCGACGGGACCCTTTCCGAAGCGGAGGAACTGAGACTCAAGGACTTTCTCTCCTCGCCGGAGGGACAGGCTCCTGAATATTCCGAAGCGCGCGCGGTGATGGGCTACTTCGCCGTCGGCAAGTCCCTCTCACGGAAGAAGACGAATGAATATTCACGGAAGAGGAGTCGCCGCGCCGTCTGGCTTCGGGTCGCCGCGGCAGTCTGCGCCGGCATATTCATAACTCTTGGAGTGAGTGTCTACAATAAGGAAAATGTTTGCGTCGCGTATGTCGGAGGGCAGAAAGTGACTGACAGGGAGGTTGTGATGAACGATGTCGATTGCATCCTTGCCGACCTTTTCTCCGGCGGAACTGACGTGGATGAACAGTTAAACGAAATATTCGGAAAATGATGAGACAAAGAGTTCTTTTGACAGCGTTTCTATGCCTTCTGACCCTGGTTGCGGCTCACGCCCAGAAGGGACTTCAGATTGACAGCCTGTTCAGCGGCTCCATCCTGGATGTCTCGGACATGTCCAGGATCTCCATGTCGGAGGTGAGCGGCTCGGATCTCAAACCCTACAACCTGAAGTATTTCCGCAGCATCAGCTTCAAGGCGGGATCCCAGGCGATTGACAGGGTTGCGTCTTTGGTGGAGGCTGATTCCCGTAATGCGCTTGACCGGAAAATCGACTACTTCGGAGGGCAGATGTACTATGCCCTTTTGAGGCTGCGGGCGGACGGAAGCGGGGAGAATGAATATATTGGCTTCCAGATCAAGGGAATAGGAAAGGAAAAGGTCACGCAGGATTCCGCCGGCAACACCGTGGTGGGCTATGAACTGGATGAGAATGCCCGAGGACCGTTTAAGCAGGCCTACGTGACTGTGGTCTATCTCAGGGGCAAGGCCACCATGAACGACCTTAAGAAAATGTTCAAGCAAAGATAATAATGAAGAATATGAAGAGGTTATTTACAGTTTTACTTGTGTCGCTGCTGTGCGTCCACATCGCGTCAGCGCAGACACGTGCCACACGTCGTTCTGAATTCAAAATCATCGACCCGGCTGATACGGTGAAAATTCAGATAAAGAAACCTGGTGTCAAGGTCCGTTACAACTCCGATGGAAAAAAGTTGAACTATATGTCTGATTCCTTACTGATTGTCTATAGCCCTGATTCCGTCAAACAGCATTATGATCCTAAAAAAGAGGTCTACTACAAGATGGAGATTTTCGGATCCGAGTGTGACACATCCTTCACGTACACCTTTACGAATTCCAAGATCGACATCAAGGACACAACACGGTTCAGCTTATCCTTCGGCAAAGACAGGACTGAGGATGGAGCCTTTTCCAGATTTGATTTCAACGTGCCTTTCTACAGCAAGGTGGTGACCAAATCATACGGGCATCGCTATAAGGTTGAGCCGGGCAATTTCGGCATGGCATTGCTGAATGTCAACTCGGGCAATCCGGATTTCAAAACCCAACGCTCGTACGAGGTGTTCCTGAATCTGTGCACCGATGACTTCAAACTATCGCGCTCCGTGACATTCAACTACGGTCTCGGCTTTTCCTGGAAGAATTTCGCCATAACCAAGAGCGGAATGATGACAAAAGATGACGAGGGGAACATCCGGATCGGAGGATGGCCTGAGAAATCCGAACCGAAAGTGTCCAAGCTGAGAGTGTTCAGCGTCACCTTCCCGCTTATCCTTTGTGTCAACGCCTACCGTGGTGTCGGGTTCTCAGTCGGCCCAGTGGTCAATCTCAACACCAGCAGCTCAATTGTGAACAAGTACCGGCTAAACGATGAGAAGCAGAAGGACAAGTACAAGAGGGCGCACTGCAATCTCGCCACCGTCGATGTGATGTTCCAGCTCAACTTCCGGGATGTGGGCTTCTATGCGAAATACTCCCCGATGAACATCATGGACACCGACTATTGGCCGGAGTTCAAGCACTGGGCCATAGGACTGACATTGAGTCTCTGATGCCGCAGCCTCACACACCTGCCCCGGCAGCTTCCCGTGAGCGAGAAGGCCGGTTCTGCACACGAGAGACCTCGGCAGCAGCCTCCCGTGAGCGAGAAGGCCGGTTTTGCGTACGAGAGACCTCGGCAGCAACTTCCCGTGAGCGAGAAGGCCGGTTCTGCGCACGAGAGACCTAGGCAGCATCCCGTGAGCGAGAAGGCAGGTTCTGCGCACGAGAGACCTAGGCAGCAGCCTCCCGTGAGCGAGAAGGCCGGTTCTGCGCGCGAGACCTCGGCAGCAGCCCACTGGGCGTACACTACATACCCCCGGAAGTTAAAGTTGACTTTCGGGGGTGCTGCGATGTAGAGTCTTGATCTTAGCGCTCGATGGTGGCCTCGCGGTCTGGTCCGAGGGAGATTATGCTGATCGGGACACCGAGGTAGCCTTCCATGAAGCGGATGTAGTCCTTGAATTCCTGCGGAAGCTCGCTTTCCTTGCGGATTTCCGTCAGGTCTTTCTTCCAGCCTGGGAACTCGGTGTAGACCGGCTCGATCTCGGCGGCGATATCAAACGGAACCTGGTCGGTCTCAGCGCCGTCCACCTTGTAGGATGTGCAGACTTTGATCGTCTCGAAGTCGTCCAGACAGTCGGACTTCATCATGATGAGGTCGGTCACGCCGTCGATCATCACGGTGTATTTCAAAGCCACGAGATCCAGCCAGCCGCAGCGGCGAGGACGGCCTGTGACAGCACCGAACTCGTGTCCTACCTGACGCAGCCTCTCACCTGTCTCGTCGAAAAGCTCCGTCGGGAACGGACCGCTGCCCACACGGGTGCAGTAGGCCTTGAATATTCCGAAGACCTTTCCGACCTTTGACGGGGCGACTCCCAATCCGGTGCAGACTCCGCCGACGGTCGTGGACGAGGATGTCACGAACGGATAGGAGCCGTAGTCGACATCGAGCATCGACCCCTGGGCGCCTTCGGCGAGCATCGGCTTATCCTCCAGCCATTTGTTGACAAAATACTCACAGTCAATCAGATTGAATCCCTTAAGGAACTCGATGGCGCTCATCCACTCGGCCTCGTCCTTTTCAGGGTCACATTCGAAATGAAGGTCTGAGAGCAACTGTAGATGTCTGGCCTTGAGCTTCCCGAACCTCTCCTTGAAGTCTGGAGCAAGGATGTCGCCGACCCTGAGACCGTGCCTGCTGATCTTGTCGGTGTAGGTCGGTCCGATGCCTTTCAGCGTGGAGCCGATCTTGCCCTTCCCAGCCGCAGCCTCGTAGGCCGCGTCCAGAAGCCTGTGGGTCGGAAGAATCAGGTGCGCCTTCTTGGATATGAACAACTTCTTCTTAGGGTCGATGTTCATCTTCTCCACGTTCGCGCATTCCTCCCTCAGCGTGATAGGATCCAGAACGACACCGCTTCCGATGATGTTGGTGGAGCCTTCACGGAATATTCCTGAAGGAATGCTGCGGACCACGAAGTTCTTGCCGTCGAAATGCAGGGAGTGTCCGGCGTTCGGGCCGCCCTGGAATCTCGCCACCGCCGGATAGCGGCCTGCAAGCACATCCACAATCTTACCTTTTCCTTCGTCTCCCCACTGGAGGCCAAGGACTACGTCAAGTTTTGAACTCATGTTTGAAAATATTCGTTTTGTATATTCCTGAATAACTGTTCCGGTCGCCTGTCGCCGGCACCTGTGAGAAGGCTCCGCACCCAGGCCGCCGCCTCGATCAGAACGGGAGGTCATCCTGCGGCATGTCCGCCGCCGCTACCTCGATCGGATTTACAGGAGCCTGCTGCACAGGCTGTTGCATCGGTTGTTGCACCGGTTGCTGCATCGGTTGCTGCACCGGCCCCTGGGTCTGCCGGACCGCCGGTTGCCCGTACCCTTGCTGTCCCTGGGACTGATAACCGCCCTGGGCATAACCCTGCCCGCCATCATGCGCCCCAGGATTGTCCGACTTCTTGCCCAAAAGCTGCAGATTGTCCACAGTTACCTCGGTAGTGTACCTCTTGTTGCCAGTCTGGTCTGTCCATGACCGCGTCCTGAGCCTTCCTTCGATGTACAGCTGGGTACCCTTGCGGATGTACTTCTCCGCCACATCAGCCGAATTCCTCCAGGCAACGATGTTGTGCCATTCCGTGTTCTCTCGAAGTTCTCCATTGCGGTCACGATAGCGTTCAGTAGTCGCAAGGGTGAACGTCGCCACCTTAGTGCTTCCCGAACCAGGGTTGTTGTTTCCATCAAGGTAACGTACTTCCGGGTCTTTTCCAACGTTACCGATCAGCATTACTTTGTTCAGTGACATAATCTTAAAGTGTTTAGTTATGTTAAGTCAGCGGCAGATTTTCCCCGCCGCCTACCATGTAAAATGTCCAGGCCGTCGCACGGCCCCAAAACATTGCAATTTAGTCAAAATATTCCGTTTTCCCCAACTTCCGCCAAGTATTCCACACATTTTTTTCCACGGAAGCCAACCTCTTGATAATTAGTGAAATAATTCACCCCGCTCCGACCAGGACAGCCGGATGCGGGATAACATATCTCTCAATAAGATAATTACTTAACCTTCATTCTCAGCAAGGAGCCGAGAGGAGAAGCCAGACGCAAGAACTGGGCATACATGGTGGCCAGAACCGGACACACCGATGTGCGAGCCAGTAGCCGGCCCGAAGGTCAAATCATTTAGAAGTTCAGCGCGAGGCCGATTCCCGAACGGGTAGGGCCGACGGTGAGTGAAGAACCGTAGCCGAGGTTCCGGTGGCCATAGTTGCGGTTGTAGTCGTCCGCGATCCCGTTCAACTGTCTGTCTCCCTTGATCCAGAGAGGAATGCCGACTCCGAGGCAGGCGGCTCCGGTCGCATAGCCAAGGACATAGCCTAGCGTATTGGAATTATCCTTGAAAAAATCGTCTTGGAAAGCAGGATCACTATTCATCCTGCTTTCAAAAACAAGCCCGGTCGTCGAGGCTATCAGAGCAAGAACCCCGTATCCGGTGAGTGCCATGCCCCAGAAATAATTATTTGACGCCTTCCTGTATTTCCCTCCGTAAAGCGAATAGCCGATGTAGTCGGTAAGTTCCTGCCGACGGATTCTGCGGTCATGCAAATAGTAATGTCCCCAACGGTAGTCAAGGCAGCCGTCATCGTATCCGTCCATGTAGCCGTCGGCGTACGGTCCCGTGGCGAATCCCCTCCTGCCTGCGAACACCTGCCTTGTACCGTTCTCGAAATCAATGCTTTCTATTCTAGATGTGGAAAGCCTGTAGTCCGGTCCCTCAAGGTTGTTGTAAAGCCTGTAGATGATGTCAACCTCCCCTATCTCGATGACCTTGGCCTCGATGACACGCCGTGAGTCCAGCAGATGAATCCTGTCCTGAGCCTGAGCGCAAACGCCGCAGCAGACAATAGCCAGCATCGCGGCAAAGATATTCCTAAGTCTCATAGTGAAAAGAATTTCATCCTCCTGCCAGCAAGATATGTGCCTGTAACACATTCCACAGACAGATTCCCGGCTTCTCAACCATTTACGCCACCTCCCATCGGTAGAAATCTAAAAAAGGCGAACATCCTGAAAAGGGGTCGGATGTCCGCCTTGTTTGTCCTACAATAATACTATCAAATGACAGTTGCAAATATACTAAATAATTCCTGCCATCCAAACTTTTCTTTTCTGTGAATATGAATATGATTTGCAGAAAGCCGTGCTGTTTGCTAACTTCGCATCAATCTTTTTGTTTGAAATGTCCTTTGAGGAGAGAAGACATTCAAACAGATCAAAATAGCTTCTTAAAAAGGAATTAGGAATATGGCGAAATATGGTCTCATAGGTGATCCGATCAAGGGGTCGGGCAGCCCGGCGCTGTTCGAGGCGGCGTACAAGGGTGTCAAGGGCGGTGAATATTCATACGATCTGATCGAGGGAGGCGACTTTGAAAAGTCCTTCCAGAGATTCATTGATGAATATGCCGCCGTCAACGTCACCGCTCCGTTTAAGGAACGAGCATATTCAAAGGTCCTGGAGATGGTGCGCAAAGGCGAGGGGGCGGTTTCAGGACCGGCGGCCCGGATCGGGGCGACGAACCTTCTGGTGAAAGGTGACGATGGTGTCGAGGCTTACAATTCGGACTTCACCGGTATCGTCACGTCCGTCGTGGAAGCCTATTTCCCGGGCATCGTGGAGGAGTTCATCGGCAATTTCGGGGACAAGTTCTTCGTGAAGATGCACCAGTTCTTCCTGATGACACTCAGCCGTACGTTCAGCCGTGAGCCACAAGCACTTGTGGTCGGTTGCGGAGGTGCGGGGAGGGCTGCTGCCGTGGCCGCAGCCGAGCTTGGGTTCGCCACCATTCTGATGAACCGCACGCCGGAGAAGGCACAGGCCATCGCCGACGCCATGCCTGAATATGGCTTCCTTCCGGATCCGATCTCCGATTTCAAGGAGGCTGTGAAGGAATGTGATCTGGTGATCTACACCCTGCCGATGGCTCTGCCTGAAATTGCAGAGTTTACCGCAGATGATTTCGCCGGTGAGGATGCCGGACAGCATAAGGTCATACTGGAGGCCAACTACAAGACTCCTTCCTTCGACGACGAGGCCCGTATGAAACTCGCCGCCGCAGACTGCACTTACATCTCCGGTCACCGCTGGCTCCTGTACCAGGCCCTCACAGGCTACCCTCTGATGACCGGCCTCCAGCCCGACCTGAAGGCCATGAGTGATCTCCTGAAGTAAAGCCACGAGCCAGCCTAACCCGGTTGGCGAGCCTGCCGAACCACAAGGGCGGAAACCCCGACAAATTCCGCGACCAGAGAGGCTCACGGGGTATCGTGAGCAGATAGGGCGGTTTTGCGTACGAGAGGGTGCCAACGCAGGGTCTCGTGAGCAGATAGGGCGGTTTTGCGTACGGGAGGGTGCCAACACAGGGCCTCGTGAGCAGATAGGGCGGTTTTGTGCACGGGAGGGTGCCAACGCAGGGCCTCGTGAGCAGATAGGGCGGTTTTGCGTACGAGAGGGTGCCAACGCAGGGTCTCGTGAGCAGATAGGGCGGTTTTGCGTACGGGAGGGTGCCAACACAGGGCCTCGTGAGCAGATAGGGCGGTTTTGCGTACGGGACAAGGACACAGAGAAGAAGAGACGGCAAAGGGACTGACCAGAGATTATGGCCAGTCCCTTTGAGGATTCGCTATTTTAAGACCAGGTCCCTAAACTAGAACGAGTAGCAGATTCCAAGTCCGAAGTTGAATATGCCCTTGCTTCTGACACCGCCGTCGCCGAACATAAGACGAGGACGCACGTCGATGAAAAGCTGGAGCGGGATGTTGAAGGTGTACTCCAGGCCAAGGTTGCCGACGATGCCGGCATAGACAACATTGTCCTTGTCATCATTGTCCCAAACGGCAAGGGATACGCCAGGACCACCATAGAAGCCCCATTTGCCTCTTGTCCAGTCCGGCTGGGCAATCATGAAATTGTAGACACCGTCAACATGGAAATTGCTTGAGTTGTAGCCGTCATCAAGGCCAAGGTCGAACTCAAGGAAGTCCGCGCTGTTCAAGTAATTCTGATAAGTGATGTCAACACCCCAACCGATGCGCACACCAAGAGCCTTTGGCTGGGCGCTTGCCGCAACTGCGAAACCAAGGACAGCGGCAAGGATCAAAATTGTTCTTTTCATAATAACAAATCTTAAAAGTATCTACAGATTAAGTAATCCAAAAAATCTATTAATCTGCAAAAACTATACTAAACCAGAGAATCCCATGAACGCCATGGCGAGGATACCGGCAGTGACAAGGGCTATCGGAATGCCTTTGAACGGCTTAGGGACTTCATTCAAATCGAGGTGCTCACGAAGACCGGCGAACAGGATGAGGGCCATGCCGTAGCCGACCGCATTGGCGAAGGCATAGACCACCGACTCGCCGAGGTTCAGCATGTGGGCGGGGCCGCCGAACGCGAACTCCTTGGAAACCACGTTGAGAGCCACACCGAGAACGGCGCAGTTCGTGGTGATCAGAGGGAGGAATATTCCGAGAGCCTGATAGAGAGACGGGCTGATCTTCTTCAGCACGATCTCCACCATCTGCACAAGGGCGGCGATCACAAGGATGAAGGCTATGGTCTGCAGGAACTGAAGACCGAACGCCACCAGAAGGTACTGGTTGATGAGGTAAGTCACCAAAGTCGCCAGGGTGATCACGAAGCACACGGCTCCGGCCATGCCGGTGGCAGTGGAGATCTTGTTGGAGACACCCAGAAACGGACATGTGCCCAGGAACTGGGCAAGCATGATGTTATTGACGAAGATCGCCGAGATTATTATGAGGAAATATTCCATGACTTAGTTCTTTTTAGCGATTTTGTTGAACAGAACCATAAGGTAGCCCAAAGCGAGGAACGCTCCCGGAGCCATCACGAACACGAGGATGCCGTCACCGGTGATGAACCTGTAGCCGAAGACCGAGCCGCTGCCCAGGATCTCGCGGACGATTCCCAGAACCGTCAGGGAAAGGGTGAAGCCCAAGCCTATTCCAAATCCGTCAATGGCGGAGTCCAGGATGCCGTTCTTGCTTGCGAAAGCCTCGGCGCGTCCGAGGACGATGCAGTTCACGACGATGAGCGGGATGAACAGGCCCAGAGTGGTGTACATCGCCGGTGTGTAGGCCTGCATGGCGAACTGGAGGATCGTCACGAAAGTGGCGATGACCACGATATAGACAGGAATATGCACCTTGTCCGGAACCACCGGGGCGATCGCCGAGATGGCGATGTTCGAAAGCACGAGGACAAAGAGGGTGGCGAGACCCATACTCAGACCGTTGATGGCCGAGGTAGTGGTCGCCAGCGTAGGACACATACCAAGAAGCAGGACAAATGTAGGGTTCTCCTTGAAGAAGCCCTTGGTGAAAATGTTCAGTTTATTGCTGCTCATAGTCTATTCTCCTTTGATTGAATTAAATGCCTTGACCGCGTTGTCCACAGCCTGTGAGTAGGCTCTGGAAGTGATGGTGGAAGCCGTGATGGCATCCACATCGCCCCCGTCCTTCTTGACTGTCAACGACTTGGACGAAGGATCGAAGCCCTTGAACTGGTTCATGAACTTCTCGTCAGTGTTGCACTTGGCACCAAGGCCCGGGGTCTCGTTGTGAGACAGGACCGAAGTGTTGTAGACCACTCCGTCGGCGGTGATGCCGACCATCAGGACGAGCGGTCCGCCGAAGCCCACGGTGGTTGACCTCACGGCGTAGGCCACAGGAGCGCCGTCTACGGTGCTGACGTAATATTCAGAAGCCTGGCCGCCGACTTCTACCGGCTTTGCGTCGGAGAGTTCGCCCCCTTCCGGAAGCACGGCTCCGATGGAGGCCTTGAGGATGTCCGCGTTGGCCTTCTCGATCGGTTCGGCTGTCAGAGCGTACATTCCGCCAAGAAGCGCCGAGCAGACCAGACACACGACTGTCAGGCAGACAGCCATTGTGGTGAGATTGGATTTTACTGCCATAGCCTATGCCCTCCCGTATTTTTTCTGATGGAACCACTTGTTAAGAAGCGGAACCACAGAGTTCATGATAAGAATAGCGAAGCTCACTCCTTCCGGATAGGATCCGAAGTACCTGATCATCAAAGTGATGAAACCGATGCCCACACCGAAGACGATTCCGCCCTTGGTACTCATCGGAGAGGTCACATAGTCGGTTGCCATGAAACAGGAACCGAGAAGGAGACCACCGGTGAGAAGGTTGAAAAGCGGCCCTGTGAAGTGGGTGGGGTCGGCCATCCAGAAGACGGTGGAGACCAGAGCCACGGTTCCAAGGATCGAAAGTGTGATCCACGGCTTGATGACCTTGCGGACAAGCAGATAGACGAAACCGATGAGGATCGCTATGGCGCTCGCCTCGCCTGCCGAACCGCCGATGTTGGCGAAGAGCATCTGAGAGGCCGAGAAGCCGTTCTGCGCGATCAGATCGGCGGCGGACGCTCCCTTCATGAGGCCTTCATTGATGACTCCCAGAGGAGTGGCTCCGGAAACCGCGTCAGCGCCGAAAAGTCCTCCCGGGATCGTCCAGTCGGTCATGTAGGTAGGAAATGAGATGAGCAGGAACACACGGCCGACAAGAGCCGGGTTGAACACATTCTGTCCAAGGCCTCCGAATGTCATCTTCGCTACTCCGATGGCGACCACCGCGCCGATGAACACTACCCACCAAGGAGTCGAGGCGGGAAGGTTGAGCGCCAGCAGGATGCCCGTAACGGCGGCTGACCAGTCGCCCACGGTGGACGGAGCCTTGAGCAAATATTTAGTTATCAAATACTCCAGCGCCACGCAGGAGATGACACTGACAGCCAGCACCAGCAGTTCGGCAAGGCCGTAGAACACGACCGAGACCGCGACAGCAGGGATCAAGGCGATCACGACATCCCTCATCAAGACCGGAGTTGTGGTCTTGGAATGAAGGTGCGGAGACGGTGAAACCAACAATCTATCCATATTCTTAAACAGTTTTTGCTTTTGCGGCTTCGGCGGCGGCCTTGGCGGCAGCGGCGCGAGCCTTCATTATTCCCATTACCTGGCCTCTTGCCAGACTGATGACATCCAGAAGCGGGATGTAGGAAGGGCAGGTGTAGAGGCAACATCCACACTGGATGCAGTCCTGAACGGCGTTCGCCTCAAGCTCGTCGGTGTTGCCGGCCTTGGCGAGACGATAGAGCAGGAACGGCTCCAGTCCCATAGGGCAGGCGTCGGCGCATTTACCGCAGCGGATGCAGTTGCCTTCCGGATGCCTCTTGGTCTGTTCGGCGGTGAGGAAGAGCAAGGCTCCCGTTCCCTTCAGGGTGGCCGCGTCGAGATTGGCGACAGCCTTACCCATCATAGGGCCGCCGCTGATGATCTTGGCGGCGCTTTCCGGAACCCCTCCGAGGTAATCGACGATGTAGCGCAGCGGAGTGCCGACCCTGACAAGCAGATTGGCCTGCTTAGGGAAGCATTCGCCGGTGACGGTCACGGAGTTGTCAATCAAAGGCTTGTTCTTCTGAACGGCATCATAGACCGCCAGAGCCGTGGCCACATTCTGGACGACGGCGCCCACGTCGATAGGCAGGCCGCCGGACTTCACCTGACGGTGCATCACAGCGTCAATCAGCTGCTTCTCGCCACCCTCGGGGTATTTCTTCATCAGAGAAAGCACCTCGATCCCGTCGTACTTGGAAGACTTTCCCTTCAACTCCGCAAGTACTTTCTGAATATGCTCTATCGCCTCCGGCTTGTTGTCCTCGATGGCTATCGTGGCGTTCGCCACGCCGAGAGCCTGCTTGATGAGGGCTGTGCCGACAACGACCTGCTCTCCCTTCTCAAGAAGGGTACGGAAGTCGGACGTGAGGTAAGGCTCACATTCACAGCCATTGATTATCAACATCTCGCACTTCTTTCCAGGAGGCGGGGTCAGTTTCACATGGGTAGGAAAGGTCGCTCCGCCGAGTCCCACGACTCCGCCGAGACGGATCTTCTCGATAATGGCCTTGCCGTCATCCGGGATCTCGGTCACGAGAGTCTCCGAACGGTCTATGCCTTCAGCCCAATCGTCACCCTCGACGGCGATCTCGACATAGGTCTGGGTGTTGCCGGCGAGATCCTTGCGCGGGCCGATCGACTTCACGGTTCCGGAAACGGAGGAATGGATGAACGCGGACACGAATCCGCCCGGCTCGGCGATTGGCTGGCCGACCTTAACCTTGTCGCCCACTGCCACTACCGGCTTGGCCGGAGCCCCGATGTGCTGGGCAAGGGAAATGTACACGGTCTGGGGCAGCGGAAGCGCCTCGATGGCGCAGCCGCGGGAGATCTTGGCGTCATCAGGATGCACGCCACCGATTGAGAATGTTCTTCTAGCCATTGTTCTGTTCCTCCTTCTTTACTGTGGCGGCAGCCGCGGCGGCCTCCCTCGCTTTCTTCTGACGTTCCTGGACACGGGCCTTGACGGCATCCTTGTCCAGTGGCTTAGGGAAGTTCACCCCGATGATCGCTCCGGTAGGACACATCGCCTCGCACTCGCGGCAGAGCTTGCACTTCGCGAAGTCGATGTAGGCCACATTGTTCTCGACTGTGATGGCGTCATGCGTGCAGGTCTTCGCGCAGATTCCGCACCCGATGCAACCGACCGAGCAGGCCTTCTTGACCGCCGGCCCCTTGTCCTTGTTGACACACGAGACAAAGATCCTCATTCCACGCGGACCCTTCGCCCTCAACTCGATGATGGACTTAGGGCAAGCCTTGACACAGGCTCCACAGGCTGTGCACTTCTCCTGATCCACGACCGGAAGACCAGTCTGGGGATCCATCGACAGCGCGCCGAACTGGCAGGCGGCCACACAGTCTCCGCAGCCAAGGCAGCCGAAAGAGCAGCCGGTGTCGCCGGCGTAGAGAGCGGCCTTCACCTTGCAGGAAGCCGAGCCGTCATATTCATTGGTTCTCGGCCTGGCGGCGCAGGTTCCGGCGCAGCGCACAACCGCCACCATAGGAGCCTTTTCCTTGACCTCGTAGCCAAGGATGGCGGCCACCTTCTTCATTGTCTCGTTGCCTCCGACAGGGCAATAGTTGTTGTCCAGATTCGGAGCCTTCACCGCAGCCTCCGCGAAAGCGTGGCAGCCGGCGAAACCACAACCACCGCAGTTAGCGCCTGGCATGACCTTCTCCACCTCCTCGATGCGCGGATCCTCCTCAACCTTGAACCGCTGCGCGACAATGTAGAGGGCCAGCGCCAGCAGGAGGCCAAGCCCCGTGATGACTGCGACGGTCCAGATGATTATTGTTGTCATAAAGCCAAATAAAAAAATTACTTTCTAACATAAAACACATACCCCTCCGCCAGGCTGTCCCTGCGGAAATAGAGTATGAGGTAATATAGCGCGACTCCCCCGATCGAGGCAAGTCCACAGACAAGCTCGCCGAGTCCAATCGACGACAAAGTTAACACTAAAATCAGTAATATCACCAAAGGAATCACATAAGAAAGCAAGACTGCCTTGAGTCCCATCTTCCTCGCAAGGCAAACCTCGACTTCCTGGCCTACGGAATATGTCTGTCCTCCATAGACGGGGACATCCACAATCTTGTTCTTTGAGTCAGAGGCTCCGCAAAGCCCTGCGGCGTGGCAGGCCGAGCAAGCCGACTCGGACACTATCCGGACAGAGATCCTGTCTTGCCCTACAGAAATGACCGTTCCTTTGTGTGAGACCTCCCCCGTAGCCATATTCCTTAAAATCAACTCATTCAACGATTGAGGAGAAAGGATTCCTGAGTTCTGAATAGGAGCGCAGGCGACCTTGCACCTTGCCTATCTTAAGAGGAGCCGTGAACCAGACCGGAATCCTGTTCTCGTCGTCCGAGAACCAGCCGTAGAGATCCGACTCTCCCGAAAAGACCTCACCTGACACCACCTCGAAGCTCAACTTCAGGCAGCGGATCGACCCGATCCCGTCGATGTACTTGTTCTCCTTGCCCAAATACCTGAAATGGAGGGTGTACACATCATCATCGACGGCAAACGTCATCGGATAGTCCTTCCCTTCCTCAAGTTTCTCCGTGTCGATGTTCCGCAGCACATAGTACATCAGCGGAATGTCGTAGGTGCATTTGTCCAGCGGCAGGGTCGCCGAGAAATCCCCCTTTCTGGAATTGTTCAACGATGCGGAGATCTTCTCGTCCCCGGGCGTGTGGTCGTACATGTAGAGGTTCGTGCAGGTGTATTTCCCCTCCTTGGCGAACCTCGTGAACTTCATCGGCTTAAGGCCGTCCCTCGTGAACCAGGAGTCCAGATCCTCCTTGACACGGAAGAACTTCTCGTAGAATTTCTGAGTCTTGCCGGTCAGGGACGCATGGAAGACTTTCCTGCCGTTAAGGATGGTGGTGTCCACCTTTAGGGTCGCCTGCGCCACGTCGGCGTTGATCAGCCCCCATTTAAAATGGACAGTGAACACCAGTTTCTCCCCTCCCTTGAAAGCCAGATTCTCCTCCTTAAGATTCTTCACAGGAATACATTTTCCCTCGTCGCCGGCAAAGACCGGAACGGAAGAGATGATGAATATGGCGGCAAGGATGCCGAAGAGTCTTGTCGTGTCCATCAGAAATCAGTGTTATTGGCAAAATCATTGTTCATGGCGGACTCCATGCCGCCCATCTCCTCCGCCCTCGCGGTCAGGGAATCCCCCGGCTCCACGAAACGCACCTGCTCCGCCTTGAAGAGCATGTCGATGTCACACACCTCGCCGTTACGATGCTTGGCGATGATGATCTGTGTGGTTTCCTTCCCGTCAGGAGTTTCTCCAAGTCCCACGTAGTCAGGACGATGAATGAATATCACCATGTCGGCATCCTGCTCGATTGATCCGGACTCACGGAGGTCGCTCAACTGAGGCTTTCCGCTGCCTCCGGTTCGTTTCACAGCGTCACGGGACAGCTGCGAGAGCGCGATGATCGGGACATTGAGTTCCTTGGCTGTGGCCTTGAGCGTCCTGGAGATCGCGGCGACCTCCTGCTCACGGATTCCGCGAAGCTCGACCGGTCCCTGCATCAGCTGGAGGTAATCAACGATCACAAGTCTGACATCCTTGGATTTCACAAGCCTCTTGACCTTCGTGCGGAACTCCATCAAAGGAATGCTCGGAGTGTCATCGATGTACAAAGGAGCCTTTGACAACGAGGCCAGCCGGGTCTCCAGCTGCTGCCAGTCCCACGCCTCCAGTTTCGTACCGCCCTTCAGCTTGTCAGCCGACAGACCGGACTCGGTCGTCATGAGCCTCATTACCAGCTGAAGCGCCGACATCTCCAAAGAGAACACAGCCACCGGCATGTGATAGTCCACAGCCGCGTTCCTGGCCAAATTGAGCGCGAAAGCCGTCTTACCGACGGAAGGTCTCGCCGCCAGAATAATGAGGTCGGATTTCTGCCAGCCCCTCGTGACACGGTCAAGCGAAAGGAAACCGGACGGAACACCGCTCAGGCCGTCGGCATTCTGATTCTTCTCGATCTCCTTCATGGCGTCGTTGATCACGGCTCCCACGTCCTTGACATCGTTCTTCACGCTGTTCTGGATGGCTCCATAGATCTTTGACTGCGCCTCGTCGATCAGAAGATCAACATTGATGGCGTCATCGTAGGAATCCTTGAGTATCTCGTACGACGCTGTGATCAGCTCCCTCTGGATACTCTTCTGCTTCAGTATCCTGACGTAGTACTCGATGTGGGCCGCGGCTCCGACTTTCTCGGACAGGCCGGCAAGCGCCACAGGGCCTCCCACAGCCTCAAGATTGCCTTTGGCCCGGAGCTTGGTGCTGACCGTGACTATGTCCACCGACACATGCTCGTTGACAAGCTCGTTCATGGCCTCGAAAATCATTCTGTGGCGAGGGTCATAGAAACAAGAGACAGTAAGCTCCTCAAGCGCCGTGTCAACGGATGAGGGCTCAATCAGCATGGCGCCGAGGACAGCCTCTTCGACTTCAAGAGCTTGAGGCGGTTTGTTTCCCATCTCAAGCCCAAGAGTGTCCAAATCAACTGGCCTCGCCTTCTTTCTGGATGTTTTTCCGGGCTGGTCAGGCATATTCCTAAATGTTGGGTAGCGGTCTATTCAAAGTCAGGATTGACGATGATCCTGCCGCAATGCTCACAAATGATGAGTTTCTTGTTGGAAGCGATGTCCACGAGACGCTGAGGAGTGATCGTGTTGAAGCAGCCTCCGCAGGAGTCCCCGTTGTAGACCGAAACCACCGCGAGATGATTGTGCACGCTGGCTCTGATACGATCATAGGCGCTCATTGTCCTCGGGTCGATCTTCTTGGCGCAATCCTCTCTGACTGAGCGGAGTTTCTTCTCCTCCTTGGATGTGGACTCCACGATTGTGGCAAGTTCCTCCCTTTTGGCCTTGAGGTCATCGTTCCTGACGGCGATGTAGTCCTTGAGAGATTCGATGTCGTCCCTCTTCTCGGCGATGGCCGCCTTGGTGTCGTTTATGTTCTTCTGAGCGATCTGACGGAGAAGTCCCTGATTCTCTATCTCCTTGTTGATGGAATCATACTCGCGGCTGTTGGAGATGTCATTCAGCTGCTGCTGATACTTCTCGATCTGGACATCGCAATCGACAATGCTCTGCCTGTTCTCGGCTATTGTCTGATTGTAAGCCTCGATGACAGCCGTGTCCTGAGCCTTAAGATCCGTTATCTCGTTCTCAAGAGCCTCAACCTCCGACGGGAGTTCTCCGCGCATCTGCATGATCTTGTCAATCGCGGAATCCGCCTCCTGAAGAGCGTAGAGTGTCTTAAGCTTTTCCTCGACGCTGATTTCAGAGTCAGCGAAATTCTTCTGGAGGGAAACGAATGTCTCCCTCTGGTCTATCGGTGTCTCGACTTTCTTGATTTTTTTAGTTGCCATATAGCTATCTGACTAATAATAATATACCGGATTACTTGTCTCCAGCCTTGAGCTGGTAGAGATTGCAAAGTTAGGAAATTTTTTCCTTAACAGAGAAAATAATATATCCACAATCTCCACTTCCCCCTCGAAATGGCCTATATCCATGACCATAAAATCCTTAGTGGTGAAGAAGTGGTGGTAGGATATGTCTCCGCAGAGATATGCCTGGGCGCCCGCCTCACGGGCTTTTTCGATCAGGGAGCCGCCGGAGCCGCCGCACATGGCAACCCTGGACACCGGCTCCTGAGGAAGATGCGAGCAACGGATCATCCTGAGGCCGAACCTTGACTTGACATATTCAATGAAACTTCCGCCGTCCATCGGCTGCGGAAGGTTGCCGACCGCGCCGAGGCCAAAGCCGCCCGGCTCCTCGTCCAAGACCCGTACATCCTTGAGCCCCAGCCTTTCCGCCATCGCGCCGCTGACTCCCCCAAGCACCTTGTCGGCGCTCGTGTGGGCCGCATAGACAGCAATGCCCGCCGAGACGGCCTTCATCACCGCCAGCCCGACAGGATCGTCAGGGGAAATCTTTTTCAGTCCCGAGAAAATCAGCGGGTGATGGGTGATGATCATGTCCGCGCCAAGGCTGACCGCCTCGTCCACCAGATCCGCCGTGCAGTCAAACCCAAGGAGAACTCCGTGGACCTCCTGTGCCTCGGATCCGATGACTAGACCGCTGTTGTCCCAGCTCTCCTGGATGGAAAGCGGGGCAAACGACTCTATAGCGGAAGCTATGTCCTTGACTGTCATACCTATAAAGATTTTTTAACCTCAACCAGCTGGCGGCGTATCTCCTTCAGGCTGTCCAAAGCCTTCACGCGCCCTTCGACAGCCTTCCTGTCAGCGGCGATCTTCTTCGCGGCCCCTTCCAAAGTCAGTCCCTGCTCCTTCACGAGCAGATGGATCTGCTTGAGGCACTCAAGATCCTCCTCCGTGAAAAGGCGGTTCCCCTTCGCGTTCCTCTTAGGCTTGATGTACTTCGGGAAAGAGTTGGACCAGAAGCGCACCAAAGACGTGCTCTCCCCCAGAATGTCGGCGGCCTCGCCGATTGTATAGTATAACTTTTCCATATTCCTGAATAGTTTTATTAATCCATTGACTGACCAGTGTTCACGGACATGAAAAGCATTCTCATGTACTCGTCCGGACTCACGGATGCAAAAAGATAGTTCAGAGGATCCATCAGCAGCGTGTCCTTCTGGATCTCGTAGTGAAGATGCGGGGCGAACGAGTTGCCCGACATCCCGACCTGGCCGATCCTCTGTCCTCTTGTCACCTTCTGTCCTTTCAGGACGCGGGTGTTCTCCAAGTGGGCATAGCGGGTGAGATAACCATTGCCGTGGTCGATCTCGACCACGTTCCCAAGACCCTTGGACGAATGGGTAACCCTGTTCACAACGCCATCTGCCGCGGCGGCGACCGGTTCTCCCTGCTGCGAGATCAGATCCAGGCCGCCGTGGAAAGCCGTGACCTTGTAGAAAGGATTGATCTTGTCCCCGACGGAAGCCCCTGTCCTTGCATAGGAGAAGTTCTCCAGAGGATTCGTCATCGGAGGAAGAACCACCGACTTGTCCGAAATCCTTTCCATTATCCTTTGGAAATTGGCCTCGACCCGTTCGGAGATCCGGGACAGCGTGTCAAGCCTCTCTTTTGAATATCTCACAATCAGATCGTCCGGTATCGAATCCACCCGGGACAGCAGTCCGTCGGAATAGATGTTGCCCAGATCCGGAGCGTCAGAGTTGAAAAGGTTGCGGTAGATCTCGTTGTCCTTCACCATAAGGCCTTCCAGCACATCATCGACCAATGCCTCCCTCGCCTCCAGATCCTTGTACATCTGACGGTACATCTGATTCTCCCTCTTTAGCTTACGCTCCGAGTCCGTGCTTATCACAAACGAGAAGACCACATAGTAGACGACAGCCAGGGACGCTGTCACCAGAAAGTACACGGCAGCCTTGCCCAGAATCGACCACACCGAATGCGTGACCTTTCGGAACTCCATCCGAACCTTGTCAAACTCGTACCTCTCCTTCATCGGCCAACCTCCTCATCATCTGTGTCTGACACTGAAACTATGCCTCATCGACGACGGCATCCCGCTCTCGCTCTCCCTCATCCTCAACATGTCAGAATATTCCTGGACAGACATCGACATGTCAAGATAGTTGGCGGGATTCACCTTGCGGCCCTTGTAGACCACCTCGTAGTGCAGGTGAGGGCCGCTTGAGCGTCCGGACTTGCCGCTTTCACCGATGCAGTCCCCTCTCTTGACCTTCATTCCCTCGATCACCTTGACGGAGTTAAGATGGGCGTATATGGTCTCGTAGCCGAAGCCGTGCTTGATGGTGATCGAGTTGCCGTAGCCGAAGAACTCGAACTTGACAGACTCCACCACGCCGTCACCCGTCGCATAGACAGGATTGCCGATCTTCATCGCGAAATCCAGACCTGTGTGCATCCTGGACGCTCCGGTGAAAGGATCGGTCCTGTAGCCGAAAAGACTGGACATCTTGTACCTGGACGGATCCGGCACGATGGGCGGGATCGCCGGGATGCAGGAGGCCATGTCACCAGCTGTCTTGGAGACGGCGGCCACCTCGTCGAAAGACTTGCTCTGGACATAGACCTTCCTGGTCAGCCTGTCGATCCTCAAGGCGGTGTTCTTAAGCCTGTCGTCCGACTCAAGGCCGTCGAGGAAAGAGTACCTGTCCACCCCGCCGATGCCGGCGTTCCTCACGCCCGCGGGAATCTCGTTCATTCCGAATATGGATCTGTAGATGTCGTCATCCCTCACCCTCAACGCCTCGATGCTTTCCTCGCAGCGGTCAAGCTTGGTATTCATCAGATCCATCCTGGCGTCCCAGCGGGCCCTCTCAGCCTTGAGAAAGGCCGTCTTCGGCAGGTCATAGCCAAGAACGGAAGTAAAGAGCCAGATGTAGAGGACCGCCATCGCCACACTACCGGCGAACAGCAGCAACCCCTTGAAGACTTTCGACTTCAAGGAAACCTCCTTCATCTCATATAATAAGGTCTCCGGATTAAGAATATACTTCCCCATAGTCTACAAATATACCCTTTTTTGCGATATATCCCGAAAAATGTTATAATTTTGCCAATTCCGTGCCTTTCTGAAAAAGTTTTTCTTGCCGGCACGGGAGAATATTCATGAATTAATTGATTTTTAGATATGTACACCGCTAAAGAGATTCGACAGCAATTTTTGGACTTCTTCGCATCGAAGGGACACACGATCGTGCCTTCCGCCCCGATGGTGATAAAGAATGACCCGACGCTGATGTTCACCAACGCCGGCATGAACCAGTTCAAGGACATATTCCTCGGCAACACAACTCCCAAGATGAAAAGAGCCACAGACTCACAGAAATGCCTCAGAGTCAGCGGAAAGCACAACGACCTTGAAGCAGTGGGACACGATGGCAGGCATCACACGATGTTCGAGATGCTCGGCAACTGGAGCTTCGGAGACTACTTCAAGGCCGAGGCCATCAGCTGGGCATGGGAACTGCTGACGGACGTCTACAAGATCGACAAGTCAAAACTCTACGCCACGGTGTTCGAGGGTTCCGCAGAGGACGGGACAACCCTTGACGAGGAGGCGAGGCAGGCTTGGATGAAGCTCATGCCTGCGGACCACATCATCTTTGGCAACAAGCACGACAACTTCTGGGAGATGGGCGACACGGGTCCTTGCGGCCCTTGCAGCGAGATCCACATCGACCTGCGCACAGACGAGGAGATCGCCAGGATCCCCGGAAAGGATCTCGTCAACACCGACAACGACCAGGTGATCGAGATCTGGAACCTCGTGTTCATGCAGTACAACCGCAAGGCCGACGGATCGCTTGAGCCGCTCCCGGCCAAGAACATCGACACCGGAATGGGCTTTGAAAGGCTCTGTATGGTGCTGCAGGGCAAGACCAGCAACTACGACACGGACGTGTTCTCCGGAATGATCGGCAAGATCGAGGAGCTCTCCGGCCACAAATACCATGAGAACGGAAAGACAGAGGTCGCCATGCGTGTCATCGCCGACCACATCAGGGCGATAGCCTTCTCCATCGCCGACGGACAGCTGCCGTCCAACGTGAAGGCCGGCTACGTGATCAGAAGGATCCTGCGCCGCGCCGTCCGCTACGGCTACACTTTCCTTGGATTCGACGAGCCGTTCCTCTGCGCGCTGATCCCTCAGCTTGTCTCCGACATGGGAGAGGCCTATCCGGAGCTGGGCAGGCAGCAGAAACTCATCGAAAGCGTCATCCGCGAGGAGGAGATGTCATTCCTCAAGACTCTTGACAGAGGAATAAGGCTGATGGACGACTACGTCGCCAAGAACGCCTCGACCAAGACCATCCCTGGAGAGGACGCATTCGTACTCTACGACACCTATGGATTCCCGATCGACCTGACCGAGCTGATCGCCTCGGAGAAGGGTTACACCGTGGACATGGAAGGCTTCGCCAAGGAACTCCAGAAGCAGAAGGACAGAGCGCGCAACGCAACCGCCAACGAGTTCGGCGACTGGGTCGTGTTCCACGAGGGCGAGGAAGAGGCCTTTCTGGGCTACGACAATCTGGAGCTTGAAGGTGTGAAGCTCCTCAAGCAGCGCACAGTCAAGCAGAAGAACAAGACCATGTTCCAGCTCGTCTTCGACCGCACGCCGTTCTACGCCGAGATGGGCGGTCAGGTCGGCGACACCGGAGTCATCGTCTCGGAGAGCGGCGAGCAGATCAGGATACTCAACACCGTCAAGGAGAACAACCTGACAATACACATCGCCGAAAGGATCCCTGCCGACAACACGCAGACATTCACACTTAAGGTTGACGCAAGCCGCAGGCTCAGGATCACGGCCAACCACACGGCCACCCACCTTCTGGACTACGCCCTCAGGGAGACGCTCGGAACCCACATCGAGCAGAAAGGCTCGTTCGTCGGCCCGGACTATTTCCGTTTCGACTTCTCACACTTCGCCAAGGTTACCGACGAGGAACTCAGGAAGGTCGAGCACAGGGTCAACGAGCTGATCCGCGCGGACTACCCTCTCCAGGAGAAGAGAGACGCGACGATGGAAGAGGCGAACGCCATGGGAGCCATCGCCCTGTTCGGCGAGAAGTACGGCGACAGGGTGCGCGTGGTCAGGTTCGGCGACTCCGTGGAACTCTGTGGCGGCACGCATGCCGCGTCGACCGGACGCATCGGATTCTTCAAGATCGTCTCCGAATCGGCGATCGCCGCCGGAGTCAGGAGGATCGAGGCTGTGACAGGAGAGGCGGCGGAGGACATCCTCGACACCCTCAGCGACACCCTCAAGGGCATCAGGACCATGTTCAACAACGCCCCTGACGTGGCTGCCGCCGTGGCCAAACTCATCAACGAGAACTCCGACGCGAAGAAGAAGATCGAGGAATATGCCAAAGAGAAGGCCGCCGCGTTCGCCAAGGTGATCTCGGAGAACGCACAGGAGATTAATGGAATAAAAGTTGTAAAGTTCAGCAGGGACGCTGATCCGGCCATGCTGCGCGAGGCCGCGGCCATCCTCCAGAAGGAAGTGGAGAACTTCGTGTTCGCCGCCGCCTTCTGCCACGAAGGAAAGCCTCAGCTCGTCCTGATGTACTCCAACGACCTCGTGGCAGCCGGTCACAGCGCCGCCAACGACATCAGGGAGGCAGCCAGATTCATCCAGGGCGGAGGCGGCGGACAGCCGATCCTCGCCACCGCCGGCGGAAGGAACGCCGACGGCCTGCAGGCCGCGCTGGACAAGATGGTGGAGACCATCACGGCATAGACGGAAGAATATTCAAGGGCATTCGGTAATATTCATAAAATATTCAAGTCCCCATAAAACAATGACTTCGGAGGATGAAGAAAATTGACAGATTCATACTGACCTCATTCATAGGACCATTCTTCATGATCCTTCTTGTGGTCATCTTCATCCTCGTGTTGCAGTTCCTCTGGGTCTACATCGACGAGCTTGTCGGGAAAGGCCTGAGTCTGGGCATTGTGGCGGAGTTCCTGTTCTGGGGATCCTGCACCGTGCTGCCTCTGGCCCTGCCTCTGGCGACCCTGCTGGCCTCGATGATGACCGTAGGCAACATGGGTGAGAACAACGAGTTGATCGCTCTGAAGGCCGCCGGCGTGTCCGTCCTCAGGGTGATGCGCCCTATCCTCATCGCCTCCTTCTTCATCAGCATCGGCACATTCTTCGTCATCAACAACCTCGTCCCGGTCTCCTACAACGAGATATTCACCCTCAGGGACGACATCGGAAAGACGAAGGAAGAGATCAAGATCCCGTCCGGAACCTTCTATGACGGAGTCGATGGCTACGTCCTCAGGGTAGGAAGCCGTAACAACAAGACGGGCATGATGAAGGACGTGATGCTCTACGACCATCACGGCAGAGGGAACACGCGCCTCACTTTGGCCGACTCCGCCATCATGAAGATGTCCAAGGACAAGTCCTACCTGACATTCAAGATGTTCAACGGGGTCAACTATCAGGAGACCAACGAGAAGACCTACCGCGACACATCCCTCCAGCTGCAGAGGATCGACTTCTCCAAGCAGGAGATGGTCATCGCCCTCCAGAACTACGCATTCCAGAAATCCGACAGCGCCAGATACGGCGACCAGGTCAAGGCCCTCCCTCTTGAGAAACTCAGGGAGCAGAGGGACACCCTTCTGGCCACAAGGGACAGCACGAAGTCCAAACAGATCTATTCTATGGCCGCATCCTATGTGTTCTCGCAGAACATGCAGCTGGACACGACAGCCTGCGGCATCACAAGGAACTTCAGCGACCCGGACTACCTCAACTTCAAGGATGACAGGGCGACAGCGGCAGCGTTGGAAAGAGCGGCCAACAGCGCCAGGCAACTCCAGACAAACCTTGAAAGCTACGAGTTCGGAGCATTCGACTACACTGTCCGCCTCAGATGGACAGCCCTGGAGTTCCTCAGACGCTATGGACAGGCCCTGGCCTGCTTCATCATGTTCTTCATCGGCGCGCCTCTGGGAGCGCTGATCAGGAAAGGCGGCATCGGTGTCTCCGCCATCATCTCGCTGCTGTTCTTCGTGCTTTACTGGGTGATCGACATCACGGGAGTGAAGCTGGCAAGAGACGGCAGCATCAGCACCGTGGCGGGCGCGTTCATGTCGGCTGGCGTACTCCTGCCGATCGGCCTGTTCCTGACCTGGAAGGCGATCCACGACACGGACATCTCAAATCTGGACAGCATAAAGAATTGGTGGAGAAAGGCAAAGAGTAATATGGCAGGAATATTCAAAAAGACAAGGATCGTGTACATGGGAACGCCGGAATTCGCGGTGGCCCCTCTGAAGGCTCTCCTGGAGCGGAAATACAATATTGTAGGTGTGGTCACAGTGGCTGACAAGCCGAGTGGCCGGGGACAGAAAGTCAACGAAAGCGCGGTCAAGAAGTTCGCTGCCGAGCACGGCATTCCGGTTCTGCAGCCTGTGAAACTGAAGGATCCGGAGTTCCTGAAGCAGCTCAAGGCCATGAAGGCCGATCTCTTCATCGTGGTGGCTTTCAGGATGTTGCCGGAAGAGGTATGGGGAATGCCTAAGCTTGGCACGTTCAATCTGCACGCGGCGCTTCTGCCACAGTACCGTGGAGCGGCTCCTATCAACTGGGCCGTGATCAACGGAGAGACCAGAACCGGCGCGACGACGTTCATGATCGACAAGGACATTGACACGGGAGGGATCATCCTGCGTCAGGGTATCAATATTTCAGACACCGACACCGCCGGGGATGTGCACGACAAACTGATGGAGATCGGCGCGGAATTGGTTGTACAGACGACTCAGGGCATAATCGAGCGCAATGTGGACACGCGTGTCCAGAGAAGTTTCATACAGGGTTCCGAGGTATTGAAGCCGGCACCGAAGCTTTCGCGCGAGTTGTGTCACATTGACTGGAACGATTCCACCAAACAGATCTACAATCTCATACGTGGTTTGAGTCCTTATCCGGCAGCGTTCACCGAACTCGTCAAGGAAGGTAGCGCTCCGGCCCAGTTGAAGATCTTCACGGCCGAAAAGGTCGATGAGCCTGTCGAAGGAACCATTCCGGGCCGAATCCTCACCGACGGCAAGACCCACCTCCACATCACCACCGCCGACGGAGCCATCTCCCTGAAGGACGTGCAGATAGCCGGCAAGAAGCGGATGGACATCAAAGCCTTCCTCGCCGGATTCCGCGAGCCGGAACTCTACACCACTACCGCCGGCACCTCCAAGGCCGAAATCGCCAAAACAAAGGCATAATGGAAGCGGTCATCCTCGAATGCGGCGACTTTCCTAAAAAGGAATATCCCCGCGAGCTTCTCCGCCGGGCGGATGTGATAATCTGCTGCGACAGGGCGTTGGACACGTTTCTCCGGCACCGGGACAAGATATTCAAAGACCTCAGGGATCCGGATGCCATCATCGGGGATATGGATTCCATCTCGCCGAAGCATCTCAAGGAATATTCCCGCATCGCCATAAGAGAAGAAGAGCAGGAGACAAACGACCAGACCAAGGCGTTCCGCTACCTGCTGGAGCATTGGCCGGAAGTCAAGACCGTGCACATTCTCGGTGCTACAGGCAAGCGTGAGGCCCACACCCTCGGCAACCTTGGACAGATTATGGAATATGCCCGGCTTTACGGAGCCAGCGGTAATCCTGATGAAGACAGAATATATGTCGATGCGGTGTCCGACTATTCAACGGCTTTCGCATTGACGGACTCCTGCGAGCTTTTCGTCGGCGAAGGCAGGGCCGTGTCCATATTCAGCCCTGATAATTCTTTGAATATCAAGTCCGAGGGATTGGTATGGCAGACCAGTGGAGTGGTTTTCGACAACTGGTGGCAGGCAACCCTCAACCGGGCTTCGGCCGATGTTGTCAAGCTGACGTTCTCGCACAAGTCAATGGCGTTGGTGATTCTGGATTAATATCATTTCAGGATTTTTCTTTATCTTTACGGAACATTTCGGCTTACAAACACTATGCTCCGAATAATTAGAATCACTCTGGCGGCGATCTGCTTCGTTGCAGTCACGCTGCTGTTTCTGGACTTCACCGGAACACTTCATCTTTGGTTCGGATGGCTCGCCAAAATCCAGTTCCTGCCGGCTGTCCTGGCCCTCAACTTCGTTGTCATCGCCATTCTGCTGGTACTGACACTGCTTTTCGGCAGAATCTACTGCTCGGTGATATGCCCGTTGGGTATATTCCAGGACTGCGTGTCCAACCTCAGTTCCAGGAGAAAAGGCAAGAAGGCAAGGTTCTCATATTCAAAGGAAATCAAATGGCTGCGCTACGGGGTGTTGGTGCTGTTCGTGATCGCGCTGGTCGCCGGGCTCAATGCTCTTGTAGCGCTTCTGGCTCCATACAGCGCTTACGGTAGAATGGTGCAGAGTCTGCTCGCGCCGGTTTGGCAGTGGGGCAACAACCTGCTCGCCTGGATCGCCGAGAGGCAGGATAGTTATGCGTTTGTGACAAAGGATGTTTGGCTGAAGAGTCTGCCGACTTTGATCGTGGCGGCGGTGACATTTGTTGTCGTGGTGGTCCTCGCCTGGAGGAACGGCAGAACCTATTGCAACACAATCTGTCCGGTGGGAACCACGCTGAGTTTCTTCTCGCGGTTCGCTATGTTCCGTCCGGTGATCGACAAGTCAAAGTGCAAGAGCTGCCACGCCTGCGAAAGGAAGTGCAAGGCGGCCTGCATTGATGTTGACAACCATAAGATTGACTATAGCAGATGTGTCGATTGCTTTGACTGCATTGATTCTTGCCGGCTCGGAGCGCTCAAGTACCGGTTTGCCTGGGGAAGAGGGGTTGGTTCGGGCTCCACGGGAGCAAAAACGCCACAAAACGCGCCTGTCGGGAGTAAAATGACCTCCAACGAGAGCAAAAACGGCCAAAATCGCTCCTCAGCAGCTCCGACTCCGGTCGCAGAGCCTGTGGTTCGACAGGGCTCACCAACCGCCGAAGTAACCGACAACGGCAAAGGTGTCTCAACAATTGATGCGACATCTCCGGTCGCTGAGCCTGTCGAAGCGACCGACAAAGGAAGAAGAGCCTTCTTGGTAGGCGGTGCCGCTGTCATCGGAGGATCACTCTTGTCTTCCATTCCGATGAGGGCCGAAGAAGAGGAGATCAAGGACAAGAAGCGAGATGGAGGATTCGCCGAGGTGCTTCCAAAGAAAGCCCCGAACAGAAAAACGCCTATTACTCCATTCGGTTCCGAGAGCGTGGAGAAGTTCTATAAGCACTGTACGGCCTGCCAGCTCTGCGTGACCGTCTGCCCGAACAATGTTCTCAGACCATCCTCCAGACTTGAGCACCTGATGCAGCCAGAGATGTCTTTTGAGAAAGGCTACTGCCGTCCGGAATGCGTGAAATGCTCCGAGGTCTGCCCTGCTGGAGCCATCCTGAAGATCACTCCTGAGGAGAAAACCGAATGGAAGGTCGGCACTGCCGGCGTGAACTATGACCTCTGTGTCGTGAACCGTGACGGGGTCAGCTGCGGAAACTGTGCCCACCACTGCCCTGTCGGAGCGATCAGGATGGTCAGGAAGAATCCTGATGACGAGAAGAGCCCAAGGATCCCTTCGGTCAACGAGGAGAAGTGCATCGGCTGCGGAGCGTGCGAGAATCTCTGCCCGTCCCGCCCGATAAGCGCCATCACCGTCAATGGGTACAGTGTTCATCATAATGTGTAACCGGTCTTTGAGACAAGCCTTCTGAAGGGACATATTCAGAAAAAGCGGTCTCGACAAATTCCATGAATATGAAAGAGAATATTAACAGAAGAGAATTTCTCAAACAAGCCGGTGCCGGGACAGCGGCCGTGGGAGCCGTGGCTCTTGCCGGAGCGTGCGCCCCTAAGAAGACAGCCGAGGCCATCCTTGACGATGGTTCCAGTGAAGATGTGCTGGAGAACGGCAAGATGGAGATGCGTGAGAATCCGGGCAACGGGGACATGGTTTCCCTGCTGGGTTACGGATGTATGCGCTTCACGATGAAGAAGGACGAGAGTGGGAAGGATATCGTGGATCAGGAGAACGCCAACAAACTGATTGACTACGCCTTGGCTCACGGAGTCAACTACTACGACACATCTCCGGTCTATCTCCAGGGACTTTCCGAGGAGGCTGTAGGCAATGCACTCAGCAGACATCCAAGGAACTCCTACTACATCGCCACGAAGCTGTCCAACTTCAGTGATCATTCCAAAGCGGCATCCCTGAAACTGTACAACGACTCGTTCAGGTACCTCCAGACAGACTATCTGGACTACTACCTGCTTCACTCTCTCGGCCGTGGAGGCCTGGAGGCTTTCGATGACAGGTTCGTGAACAACGGAATGATGGATCTGCTTCAGGCAGACCGAGAGAAAGGCAAGATACGTCAACTCGGACTTTCATTCCACGGAAACCAACAGCAGTTCGACGAGCTACTGAAACTGCACGACAAGTACCACTGGGATTTCGTGCAGATCCAGATGAACTATTTCGACTGGAAACACGCTGACGGCCAGCGCAATGTCAACGCCGAGTACCTGTACGACGAGCTGGACAAGAGGGAGATTCCGATCGTGATTATGGAGCCTCTCCAAGGTGGCCGTCTGGCCAATCCGGCGGAAAGTGTCGTGAACAGGCTAAAGGAGCGTGATCCGAAAGCCTCACTCGCTTCGTGGGCGTTCAGATTCGTGGGATCGTACCCGAGAATCCTGACGGTGCTGAGCGGAATGGTCTATCAGGAACATCTTGAGGATAACCTGCGCACATTCAAGGACTTCAAGTACTTGACCGACGAGGAGAAAGAGTTCCTCGGCACCGAGATCGCCGGCATAATGGCCAGCTTCCCGACCATAAACTGCAACGACTGCAAGTACTGTATGCCTTGCCCTTACGGAGTCGATATTCCGGGAATATTCAAGCACTACAACGAATGCGTCAACGAGGGCGAGATCGCCCAGAGCACCGAGCAGGAGAATTACCGCAAGCTGCGCCGGGCCTATCTCGTGAGCTACGACCGGGCCATCCCGTCCGTCCGCCAGGCCAACCACTGCATCGGTTGCAAACAATGCATCGAGCATTGCCCTCAAAGCATCTCCATTCCTCGTGAGCTCCGCCGCATCGAGGCCTACGTCGAGAAGTTGAAAAGGAACACATTGTAATGAATATAATCTATGCGATGCTTCGACAATAGATACGCCAAAGCGACAGAAGCACCAACACAGAAGAAAAATATTCGTCACAGACGCTGAATATTCAAAGGTTTTGATTATCTTTGCAGTCCGCAACTAAAAATGCGGACCATTGGAGAGATGCTCGAGTGGCTGAAGAGGCACGCCTGGAAAGCGTGTGGCCTCCTAAAGGGGCTCGCGAGTTCGAATCTCGCTCTCTCCGCAAATTTTTAACGGCTTTGCAGATTGTTCCGCAAAGCCGTTTTTGTATTATGTTTATGTCCAGTCACTTCGACAGGCTCAGTGACTGACTTACATTAATCGGTTCGATTATCCCAATACGCCTAACAAAAAAAGGGAACCCACATACTGCGGATCCCCATACCAATTATAAATGAAATCGATTCTTTGATTGATTGTTACTCGACTTTGATTGCAACCTCTCCGGTCTTGCCGTCCTTGTCGGTCACGGTAAGTGTGGTGGTTCCGGCCTTGACACCCTTCACGGTGATGGCAGCCTCTTTCACGATGGCGGTAGCGACAGCCGCATCCGTAACCTTCACTGTGTATGGAGCGGTACCTGACTTGACTGTGACAACCTCTTCCTTCTCAACTCCGACAGTAACCTCGGCCTTGTCAAACTCCAGCTTCTCTGCCGCAGCCTTTACCGTTACGGTAAACGAACCCGTCGTCTGATTTTTGTCTACTACAGAGATCGTGGCTGTTCCCCCTGCCACTCCTGTAACAGTGATCTTTTCTTTCTCCACCTTCACTGTGGCTATCTTCTCATCGCTTGACTTTACCGTGAAAGGCTGTGTGCCGTTCTTCACGGTAACCTCAACGGTCTTACCAACCTCAACCTCAGCCTTCGTCACACTGAATGTAAGAGGATCCGGAGTTTTGTTTTCGTTCTTGTTGCAAGAGACGAATGCGAATGAGCAGAGGCAGAGGGCTGCCGTCACAACTGAACTGAAAAAACTTTTCATTAGTTTAAATCTTTAATTGTTAATAATAGTTTAAGTACCGTAAGACCGTTCCCGGTCCGACGCATTACTAAATCATCTCCGCCGGAAACCTTGCATAAAGTTTTCAAAAAATTCACCAGAAGCCGAGACCCTTAAACACGCCGTGGCGGATAAATCATTATAAATGAATATATTGAATAGGTCATCCAGTCCTTGTTTTAGCAGGAGAACAATATAGCAACAGACGAATAATCAGGATATTAGCCGCCACGCAAATATTAACATATACCCGAGAACAGAACATAGACACTAGCGAGTGGGTTGGCTTTCGATCTGGATGTCCGTGCCGAGGGCAGAATTGATGAGGTTCAGGATTTCCTGGAGGGAGGACGTGGAGAACTCTCCGCTCAGGCGGCGGGATTCACCGGACGAATGGCCGGCATCAAAAGCAACGAGCGTGACATCGTAATATTCAGAGAGCTCGGAGAGAACTTCTGGCAGCGGGGTGTTGTCGTAGATAAACTCGCCGGTGGCCCATGCGGCAGGGTTAGGGTGTTTCGGAGTGATTTCAACTGGCTTTGACGCAGCCGGATCCAAAACCGCTGACTGTCCCTTGGTCAGGATCAGGGCTTCTTCGCCAGACCTTATGGCAGAGAAGAGGACCTTGCCCGAGACAACGCTCACGCTGATGGGATCCCGAGAGTCAACCTGAAAGCGGGTGCCGAGGACTTTGACGAAACCGGATCCGGCATCAACACGGAAAGGGGCGCGGTCATCGTGACGGACGTTGAAATAAACCTTGCCTGTCATCTGGACCAGACGCTTGTCCTTGTGCTTCTGGAGACTAAGGGTGGATCCAGGGGCAAGGGTAACGGACGAGGAATCCGGAAGAGTGAAGGTCTGGGCAATGTCGTAGGCGGCATAGCCGGTCCATGAGGTTAGCCATGAAAGATAAAGGAATATGCCGACAGCGGCCGCTGCCGCGACTCCGGCGATGCGTTTCAACATCACAGTGCGCTTCGACAGGCTCAGCGACCGACGCAAGGAGCCGTTCTGCGACCGTGCCAAGGCTTTCTTCGGGTCAAAGCGGTTCTCTTCGTAGGACTTGGCCACGAAGTCTATCATTCTGTCTTCGTTGGTTTTCATGCAATTCCTTTCTTATATTCCGATTTCGGACACTTCGACAGGCTCAGCGACCGGACTTTTACCTTTACCGGAGACGCATTTGAAGAAATATGTCACCGTGCCTCTTTGGACGGATTCTGACGAATATTCATAGAATACGGTCTCCGCTTTTATGGACAAGACATCGAAATCCTTAAACTCACAAACAATGTCCTTGAACACATAAAGCTGTTTCTCATATCCCATATCGTCTTCAAATTCCCGTCCTGGAAAGGTTAACGACTGCGGGAATGTTCCATCGGCTTCGATCTCGAAAGCCTCGTACAAACTATATGGCTCCCACCATACTTCCGACCGCCAATTTGGATAGACATACAGTTGAGCGACCCTGCATTCCCAGACAATTCTAACTTTATATGCAAAGGTTTCATCCATATCCACATTGAGATGGCGCAGCTCGCGGCCACCCATAGCCGTGGATAATTCCGTCAGGAAATCCGGATCCGAGATCCCGTCATCATTCAGGTCAATTCTGCCTTCACTCCATTCAGCGGATTCGAGGGCATATTCACCGACAATCCGGTCCATCGTGGCGGTGGCGGCGTCGGACATCCAGTAGTCGATCTTCTCCTGACAGGAGCAAAGCAGCAGGAGAGCCGCAAGGGCATATTCAATTCTTTTCATATCAGTCGATTTCATAGTCAGTGGATGTCATCACGGAGACGAGGCCGATGCCGTCGCCGGTCACATTTGTCGGATAAGGCTTGTCGGCGAAGAAAGTCAGACCGGCAAGGTCAGAGTTCTCAAACCAAGCGGCGTTGATGTAGTTGTAGGTCTGGCGGTCAAGAGCCAGAAGACGCACAGTCACGCCAGAGATTCCGCCCCTGAGCAAAGAGATTTTGAATATGTGGGAGCCACCCTCGAATCCAGTGTCAGTGAATATATTGTACTCATTGGCGAAATAATCGGACTCGGAAAAACTAAGATTGATTCCTGGATTGAGGAGCGGTTCGCTTGAATTGTCTATTTCCAATCGCTTATTGTAGGCATAGCCGAAATTCCAGGCCTGTAGCATATAATAGTTTTTCTCGCCCGGTTTGTCTTTCACATGCACTCCCATTCCCAAAGTCTTGATGTAGTCACTGCCTTTGGATGATTTCCTGTTAAGGTGGGTCGTGTCCACTCCATCAATGACAGGCGCGTCCAAGGCCACGGTCGTCGCCTCAGCCCTCATCCCTTCAGACTCCACGACAACCCGGACCTCATCTCCAGCCTTGAAATCAGCCCTGAACTTGAACACATTATGGTACAGAAGTCCATCCGCTTTCTCAACATTATCAGAGGTCGCCACCAGTTCACCATTGACCCAACATTCAAGATAGCCGGACTTCAATTTTTCCGCCTTTTCGTGAGTGCTGACACCGACGCAGACAGTGTGTGTCGTGTCGCCCGTTGACATCAAGGCGTTGACCAGCAGCATCTTCTCCGGACCGGGCAGATCTACGGGGATATATTCCTCACAAGAGATAAAAGCCATCGAGGCGACAAGGGCAAGTATGAATATCTTAGTTCGCATATTCATTAGAATTTTAAGGTATAACTGAACGACGGCAGGAAAGTGAGGAAAGAGCGCTTCGAGATCGCGGGCTTCCACTCCCCTTCCTTCTCGTAGGCATCATAGACGCACCAGGAAGGGTTCTGCGCACAGTAGAGGTTGTATATTCCGAAATTCCAGATCCGCTCGCCGTGACGTTTTTGCTTCCGGAAGTTGACGCTGACATCAAGGTGATGGGTCGGAGGCAGACGGTAGTTGTTGCGCCCACTGACATAGTCAACCGCCACGTCATCGCCGTCAGGGGTGATGAACGCCGAGCCTCTGGTCGGGATGGTCATACAGTTTCCGCTAAGGAACGCCCAAGACGCTGTGAGATCGATCCGGGAGTTGAATTTATGGTTCACGGTGGCGTTGACGACGTGCCGCCTGTCGAACTGTGCGGGGAACCACTCGCCTTCGTTGATGTTGCCGTCCCGGAATATTCTTTCAGCCTTTGAGAGGGTGTATGCGAAGGTTCCGGTGGTCTTTCCGACAACTTTGCTGGCGTAGAGTTCCAGTCCGTAGGCACGTCCCTCACCCATTGAGACGTTATCCTCCCAATTGACCGAAGACGACATCGCGAGACGGCCGTCCTTATATTCAAGGACATTTTCCGTCTTCTTGTAATAGCCTTCGAGGGAAAACTCCCAACCTTTCAGGCAAGTGTAATACGCTCCGGCGGAGACGATGTCCGAAGTCACCGGGCGGATCTCAGCGGTGATCGGCACCCAAAGGTCGGTAGGTATGTCCAAAGTCCCCGAAGTCAATTGATGGACGTACTGCGACATCCTTGAATATGCCGCCTTGGCCGACCAGTCGTCAGAGATGTCGAATTTGGCGGAGATTCTTGGCTCGGGGCAGAAATAGAACCTGCCCCTCACATTAAACAGGCTCAGATGCAGGCCCGGATTCACAGTCAAGCGGTTGCCGATGGAGATGTCGTCCTCGACGTAGAGAGACATCTCGTTGCCGTTCACCTGTCGGCTGGCCGCGTCGCTGTAAGTCGTGTCGGCGAAGACACGGCTGTCGTTCACGTTCCGGACATTGGACTTTGTGATTTCCGGTCGGTAGCCGTGACGGACATATTCTCCGCCGAACTTGATCAAATGGTTGGTTGAAGGGGTGTAGTCGAAATCCGCCTTGAGACCCGCGTCAAGGATTCCGGAGGAGTAGTCGCTGACGCTCCGGAACGAAGTCTCGCCAAGTTCGGATTTCTCCAAGTTTTCCGCGACGGAGTGTATTCCCATCCGATAAAGGTTGCCGTAGGCTGTGAAATCAGCGAACAGTTTGTTGTTGAATATGTAGGTCCACCTTGCGGACAGCACATTGTTGCCCCAGTTCAGGTTAAGGTTGTTCTCGTTACCGGTGATCATCGTGTACGGTTCATAGTCAGAGCCGTAGAACCGCTTGCTGGATTTGGATTTGTCCTCGTAGCGGAAATAGTCCCGTCCGCTGTAGAACCCGATCCAACCTCTGCTCCGGTCGGAGAACTTGTGCGAGACCTTGGCGTTGACATCATAGAAGGCGTAGTTCAGCGGGCTGCCCGCCCATTTGATGACACGATCGAAAAGGAACGTGTGCATCCCTCTTGCGCTCAGGGAGAAAGTCGTGTTCTCGTTCTTCAAAGGTCCTTCCAGATGGAATTTCTCGGCAAGAAAGCCGGCGGTGACGCTTCCTGAGATTTTCTTAGAGTTGCCGTCGTTGGTACGCACGTCCACCACGCTGGAGACCCTGCCGCCGTACCGCGCCGGGAAAGAGCCTTTGTAGACCGTGACTTTCTTGACGGCTTCGGGAGTGAAAACAGACAACAGTCCGAAAAGATGGCTGACATTGTAAAGCGATGTCCCGTCCAGAAGCATCAGATTCTCGTCCGCGCCGCCTCCACGGACGTATATTCCCGAAAAGCCTTCGTTGCCGCCTTGCACGCCAGGCATCATCTGGAGGGTCTTCAGAACATCCTTCTCGCCGAGGACAACCGGAGTGTTGGCGATGAGCTCGTTAGGGACTTCAATCGCCCCCATATACGTGGAGCGGATTCCGGCATCCTTGCGGGCGGTTATCCGCGCGCTCCTGATCTCTGCAGACGAAGCCAATGCCACATTTAGCGTGAGATCCTTTTTCAAGGAGATTCTCTTTGTCTTGGAGGCGCATCCTATGTAGGAATATGTCAGTTCTACCTCTCCCTCCGGAATGGTCAGGGAATAGAATCCGAAGTTGTTGGTGGAGGTGCCGGTCATTCCTGCCGCTGAGCGGCCTTCCTTACCGGTCCCTGTGTTTCCAACCCGGCCGGTCGCTGAGACACTTTGGGTCGCAGAGCCTGTCGAAGCGACAACTCCCGCCCCGATCAGCGTCTCCCCCGTCGCCTCGTCCGTGACATACCCACAAACCGTATAATGTTTCTTGGCCGGAACGTCACGTGTCAGAACCACATACCCGCCACGAACCTCCCACTTGATTCCCGTTCCTTCCAGAAGTCTGCCCAAGGCCTTCTCCAGCGTCAGCCCCTCGACGGAAGTCCCCTCATAGTTCTTATCAAGAAGTTTCCCGAGTTCCGAATCATAAACAAACCGCACACCTAACCGCTCCTTGAGCCTGTCCAAGTTCATTGAGACCGTCTCATTATCTTGCGAAAGACAGTCAAACGAGACTTGTGGCAAAGCAAGAATCACCAGTAAAACACCTTTGATAAGATTTTTCATCATCTCTCATTTTAAAACTCATCTACTGCCCGAATCCTATTAGGGTAGTTTCACAAGTAAGACGCAGCGATTCTAAAAAGTACCATCCTTTTTCTGAAATATTCTCAAATATAACAATATTCTTCACAATACGTCAATAACACTCAGGTGCGCGAATATGCTCGCTCCTGGAAGTGCAACTCACTAGCCATCAGGCAGATGACATTTTAGTTGCGCAAGGTTTTTCACACCTGGAAGAGCGGGGGCCTATGGTTTACGGGGCAGAAAACGTACGGCAAAAGCTCCTTGTTAGCCGCTCCTTCTCAAGGCTTAAGGCGATGTCTGAATATTCTAGAGCGACATCAGGAAGAGGATGACCTTCTTGACACCTTGGCGGATAGCCTCAAGTGCCTTGCTGATCTGGTTACGTACGGTGTTCTCGGAAAGGCCGAGCGACTGAGCGATCTCGCTATACTTCATCCCGTCGCGGCGGCTCATCAGGAATATTCTCCTCCTTTTGGCCGGAAGGCGGTCAATGGCCGACCAGATCCGCGCCTCTTTAACGGAATTGTCCACGGCCTCATCATCGGAAATCGCCACGTCATCCTCAACCGGAAGTATCTCATTCTCAAGGCTGTCCAGCGACACATCCTGCCGTTGCCTCCTGATGGCATCAATGCACCGATTCCTCACAGCCGTGTAAAGATAAGCCCTCGGACTATCAATCCCGTCACTCGCCGCCTGCTTCATCCAATATGCCGTGAAAGCCTCCTGTACCAGATCCTCGATCAGATCCTTGTCCTTGAGATAGTGCAGCGCATAGACACACAAAGGCCTGTAGTAAAGCCTGAACAAAGAATCTATGTCCGCTGTCCGCACCATAACACCGCAAAGTTAACCACTCCCTGGCATATTGCCAAATTCTCGTCCACACAAGGCAAAACAAGGCAAGAACTCGGGCACAAGGCAAAAGCACCACCATAACAATTCAGTAAGTACTTAGAAAACAGCCACTCATAAACATTTTCAAAGCTTTCTCGACAAAATTATAACTTCGGTTATTATAATCACAGTTATAATTTTCCGTGCAAGTACTGAAAACAAATGACATTCAAAGACATAGACAATATAGAAAAAAATATTTCGAACCGGAATCAACTTTGGCACGGAAATGGCATAAAAGAGTAATCGACATAAATATTTTTACTCATAAACCAAAAACTGACTCAATAGTTATTTCATAAGTATTGAATAAGATTAGCCGAAGCCGGGTGAGAACCTCGCTTCGGTTTTTGCTTTATATCTCGGGATAAAGGAGGTAAGGCGCGCGGCGGGACTTGAAGTTTTCGACATCGGAGGCCCAACGGGCGGAGATCTCGGCGGCGGAGGAACCGTTCCCTATCATCGAGCGGAACCAGTCCACACCGGCGAGAAGTTCAAAGAAGTTGTTCTTACCGAAGAACTTATCGCCCATATTCAGATTGCGGTAAGCATCGATGACATATTCAAGATTGATCTTTTCCGCCCAAATGTCGCGGAGCGGCTTGCGGCGAAGGTCAACGCCGTGGCACTCCTCATCCAGGAACTGCGGGCTTTTCGCGCCGGGGATGCTTCGAGGCACAAAGGAGAAGGAATATCCCGTCATCGCCGGATGCCCGTAGGTCTCAAACGGGAACTGCGTGCCGCGGCCGAGGCTGACCACCGTACCCTCGAAGTAGCAGGTTGATGAATATAGGTACACGGCCCTCATGTCCTTAATGTTCGGGGAAGGCGGCAGGATAAGGCTGTAGCGGGTGTTATGGGTGTAATTCAGGCACGGAATCACAGTCAGGTCGCAGGTACCGTTCTCCAGCCATTTCTCGCCGTTGATCATCAGCGCCAACTCACCGAGCGTCATTCCGTGAACAGTCGTGATCGGCAGCCAACCGACACCGGACTTGAATTTCATATCCAGGACAGGACCGTCAACATAGAAGCCGTTCGGGTTCGGGCGGTCAAGAATGACGACCTGTTTCCCGTCTCTGGCGCAGGCCTCCATCAGATGATGCATTGTGATATAATAGGTATAGTACCTAAGGCCTACATCCTGAATATCAATCACAAGGACATCAAACTTATCGGTTTTCTCCTTGCTCGGAATCCGTGAGCCTTTCTCGTAAAGCGACAGGATCTCCACTCCGGTTTTCTCGTCCACACTGCTGCTGACGTGCTCTCCGGCATCGGCGTTGCCACGGAAGCCGTGCTCCGGAGAGAAGATTGCCTTGACATCTACTCCTTTTTCGATCAAGGCATCAACAATGTGCTGACCGTACTCAATCTTTCCGCCAGAGACGGAAGGTTCGGTGAACGGGATCAAGGAAATCTCATCAACTCTCTTTCGAGGAAAGCACCCGCCATATTCAGCAAGAGCGTCTGCCAACTTGGAGCCGGTCACCTTGTCTCCGACTATACCCGTCTGATTGCTGAACACCGCAACCCGCTTCCCTTGCAGCAGCGGTTGGTACTCCTCGAACCTCTCGTCACCAAGCACTACTCTTCTTGAATATGTCCGTGCGGCAAGCACGTCAGTCAAAGATATCGCTATTATTGTAATAATCAAGAATTTAAGATTGTGTCCCATAATCATTGGTCATTTTCTGGTTCAAGATACGAAATTTCGCAAAGAAGACACAAAAAAAGATTTGATTATAGAAAGACCGGTGGATTACTGCATCGAACCACCGACAAGGTCGAGGATCTCGGAGGTGATCTTCTGCTGACGGCCCTTGTTATATTCAAGGGTGAGTTCCTGAAGGAGGTCGTTGCCGTTGTCGGTGGCAAGCTGCATAGCTACGGTGCGGGCGGCGTGCTCGGCGGCGGCGCTGTCCAGCAGGGTGGTGAATATGCGAAGACGGACCACCTTCGGGAGGAGGGTGGCTATCAAGGCCTCCTTGGATGGCTCTACGATCAGGTCTTCTGTGGTTGGTGAGCCCTGTCGAACCACCGGCGCTCCGACGGGCTCAGCGACCCTGTTCGTGTCGGTTTCAGAGGCGGGATCGGTGATCTTCCCGACCTGAATGTCAGCGGTGGCATCGGCCAAAGACAGGGGCAGGTAAGTCTGCCGGGTTGTCGGCTGTGAAGATGTTGATTTATAGTGATTATAAACCAGTTCCACCTTGTCAAACCGACCTGAGACAAATCCGTCCAGCAGTTCCTGAGCCAAAGCCGATGCCGCCTCATAAGACGGCGAGTCAGACATCTTCGTGAAGTCTGCCGGACTCGGGAATCCCAGTTTTCTCATCGCTTCCGCCATCTTGCGGCCAACCGAATAGACCACAATGTCGGAATCACGGAGACCCGAGGCACGATATTCATTGATCACCGCCGTGGCCTCCCGGATGACGTTGGAATTGAACGCGCCGCACAGCGAAGAGTTGGATGCGAAGGCGACAATCGCAACCTTTCGCACCTCACGCTGAGCCATCAATGAATATGCCCCGTCCATCCCCGCCAGGTCGTGCCGGTTCGACAGGCTCAACCGATCACCACTCTGGTCAAATCCACGTTCAGCTGATCCTGAGCCACGTACGGAACCATCTTCCGAAGCCGCGGCGGAAATATTCATTGCCCCCATCAAATCAAGAAGCATCGAATACAGTCGCCTCTCGTACGGAAGCATGTTCTGAATCGCCATCTGCGCTTTCTGCAACTTCGCGGAGGCGACCATCTTCATCGCCGAGGTGATCGCCAGAGTGCTGCTGATGGAATTGATCCTGCCTTTTATCTCCTTCAGTGACGGCATATTCTTCTACAACTAATTGAATTTCTTAACCTTGCGCTTCTTCTTGGAATCCATCAGGATCGATTTCACCACGCCGGAAGCCACATCCTCGATCACGGTGAACAGTTCCGGATCCACCTTTCCCGCCGACAGTTTGTCAAGTACATCGGTCTGATGGGTGGCCCTCATCCGCTCAAGGAACAGGACATCGAACTCATGCACCTGATCCAGGCTGATGTCCTTCATCAAGCCGTGGGTGCCGCAATAAAGGACGGCAACCTCCTCACCGACAGGCATCGGAGAGTACTGTGGCTGGACCAGCTGCTGATTGTTCTTGCGGCCCTTGTCCAGAACCATTTCCGTCACCTTGTCCACATCCGATGAATATTTCGAGAATGACTCCAGCTCGTTGAACTGCGCCTGCTCGATCTTCAGGGTTCCGGCCACCCTCTTCATCGACTTGACCTGAGCGGAGCCGCCGACACGGGACACAGAGATGCCCACATTGATGGCCGGACGCTGGCCCTGGTTGAACAGGTCAGTCTCAAGGTAGATCTGACCGTCGGTGATGGAGATCACGTTGGTCGGGATGTAGGCGGACACGTCGCCGGCCTGGGTCTCGATGATAGGCAGCGCAGTCAGCGACCCGCCGGCCTTGACCTTGCCCTTCAACGAATCCGGAAGGTCGTTCATCTGCTCAGCGACCTCCTGCTGGTCAATGATCTTCGCGGCTCTTTCCAGAAGCCGTGAGTGCAGGTAGAAGACATCACCCGGATAGGCCTCACGTCCTGAAGGTCGGCGAAGGATCAGGGAAACCTCACGGTAGGCCACCGCCTGTTTGGAAAGGTCGTCATAGACAACAAGAGCGGAACGGCCTGTGTCACGGAAATATTCCCCGACAGCGGCTCCGGCGAACGGTGCGAAATATTGCAGGGCGGCTGGATCGGCGGCGGTGGCGGCGATGACAACCGTGTAGTCCATCGCGCCTTTGGCACGGAGGGTCTCCACGATGTTGGCGACAGTGGAGCCTTTCTGACCGATGGCCACGTAGATGCAATAGACAGGATTCCCGGCCTCGTAGTTGGCGCGCTGGTTGATGATCGTGTCGATGGCTATGGCGGTCTTGCCGGTCTGACGGTCGCCGATGATGAGTTCCCTCTGGCCACGGCCGATCGGGATCATCGAGTCGATCGCCATGATTCCGGTCTGGAGAGGCTCGGTGACGGGCTGACGGAATATGACACCCGGAGCCTTGCGCTCCAGCGGCATCTCCGTCAGGTCTCCTTCGACCTTGCCGAGTCCGTCAAGCGGAACGCCAAGCGGATCGACCACTCTTCCGAGCATCTGCTCACCGACCTTGATGGAGGCGATCCGTCCGGTTCTGCGTACCGTCATTCCCTCCTTGACCTCATCGGTCGGGCCGAGAAGCACGGCTCCGACATTGTCCTGCTCAAGGTTCATCACAACGCCCATCACTCCGCTCTCGAATTCGAGCAGTTCTCCGGCCTCGGCGTTGGTCAGGCCATACATTCTGGCGACACCGTCGCTGACCTGCAGCACCTTGCCGATTTCCTCGAACCGGAGGGATGTGTCAATGTCCTTCAGCTGCTCCAGAAGCACCTGGGAGACTTCACTTGGTTTTATGTTGTCCATACTAAACTATTCTTCTGTTCTTTTCTATGAATTGATGCCTGATGACATCAAGCTGACGTGAGACGCTAGCGTCCAGGACGGTGTCCTCGACCTCGAAGACGAAGCCGCCTATGAGGGACGGGTTGACTTCGGTTTTCAGGATCAGCCTGCAGCCGGTCTGTTTCTCGACCAAATCACGGAGACGGGACTCCAATGCCGGTCGCTGAGCTTGTCGAAGCGACCCTTCGACAGGCACAGGGTCCGAAGGAGTTGGCTCAGGGTCCAGCAGTGCCGGATCAGCGACCACAAGCCGCGCGCGCTTGATGTGCCGTGAGCGGTAATATTCAGTGACGAAGGTGGTCAGAACCAGCCTTACATCACCGATGCGGCCGTTACGGATCAAGAGTTCGAGGAATTTATGCAGTTCCTGAGCCATCGAATCTTTCAATGAAGCCTCAAAAAGCGAGATTTTCTGAACCGCCGCAACCGCAGGATCATCCACGGCACGCCGGAAATCAGGCACTTCGTCAAGAGCCTTCTCAATGACCTGCACCTGGGCCGCAACCAACTCACCGGAGCCGGTCTCTTCGACCAGCTTCAGAAGTGCGGTGGCGTAACGTGTCGCGATAATTCCTGTGTTCATAGCATCAATTCTTCAAGTCCTTAGACGAGGAAACCTCATCCACAAGCCTATCAACCAGAGCCGACTGCTCAGCACCATCCGAAAGGCTCGCCTTCAGCACCTTCTCGGCGACGCTGACCGAAAGCAGCGCGACCTCCTTGCGGACATCCAGCAAAGCGTTCTCCTTCTCGGCGGCGATCTGCGTGCGAGCCTGATCCAGAATGCGGGAAGCCTCCTCCCTCGCCTGAACCTTCGCCTGCTCAACGATGTTGTCCCTCGAAGCCGCGGCCTCCTTCAGAATCCGGCTCTGCTCCTGCCTGGTCTCCTCGATCATCCGGGACTGTTCCTCAGCCAGATTGCGAAGCTTCTCCTCCGCCTCCTTGGCAGCCTTGATGGAATCACCTATCCTCTGCGCCCTCTTCTCGACCGAGCCGGTGATCATAGGGAAGCCCCACTTCGCCAGCACGAAGAAGACGATGCCGAAGATCAGCGTCATCCAGACAAGCAATCCGAAATCAGGAGTGATGAGTGACATTGACTATTTCGCGATAAGACAAACAACAATGGCGAACAGACAGGCACCCTCGATCAGGGCGCTGACGATGATGGCCGTCATCCTGTAGTGGTCAGCCTTCTCCGGCTGGCGCGCGCCGGCCTCAAGGGAAGCCGTACCGATCTTACCGATACCGAAAGCGGCGGCGAAAGCAGCCAAGGCAGCACCAATAGTAGCACCTACTCTACCCAGAGAGAGAGCTTGAAGCAAAATTGTAGAAAGTAACATAATTCTATGATTTTAAATTGTTTATTCTGAATATTCCTATTTATTCCGTCGCCTCCGGCTTCTGCCGCGACAGCCCGATGAAGACAGCCGACAGCATCGTGAACACATAGGCCTGGATGAAGGCGACAAGCAGTTCCAGACAGTCCATGAACACTCCCAGAAGCACAGCCACCACGGTGAGGCTGCCGTTCAGGGCCGCCCCAAGCTCAGCGGTGAGGAAGATCACGGCCACGACTCCAAGGATCATGAAGTGTCCTGCGAGGATGTTGGCGAAAAGCCTGACCATCAAGCTGAAAGGCTTGGCGAACATCCCGATGATCTCGATCACCGGCATCAGCGGCAGCGGCACCTTCAGCCAAGTCGGAACCTCCGGCCAAAGGATGTCCTTCCAGTAATGCTTGTTACCGAATATGTTGACGGTGAAGAAGGTGAACATCGCCAGCACGAGCGTCACGGCGATGTTGCCGGTGATGTTCGCTCCGCCGGGGAAGAATGGCACGATCCCCATCAAGTTGTTTATGAATATGAAGAAGAACGCTGTCAGCAGGTAAGGCGAATAGCGTCTGTAGTCCTCGCCGACGCAGGCCTTGATGACATCATCCTCGATCATGGTCACGAGCATCTCCATCACGCCGACCCCGCCTTTCGGAGCCTCCTCGCGTGCGTCGTGCCTCCTGTACCACCGGGCCGTTCCCAGCACGATGAACAGCAGCAGGGCGCAGTTGATCAGCAATCCCAACACGTTCTTGGTGATCGAGAAGTCCCACGGCCTGACCTCGGAGCCGTCGGCGGCCAGCTCGACGATCTTGTTCTCGTATTTGCTTCCGGCGGGAGCGATGTGGAACCCTTCATATTCCCCGTGCTCCAGATGCCTGGAGCTGAAGACATGAAGACCGCCGCCGGTCTTGCTCACGACGATCACCGGCAGCGGGATGCTGACCGGATGACCCTTCACCGTGGTAATGTGCCACTCGTAGGAGTCGCGGACGTGACCGTAGAGGTACTCGTCCATGTCGAATGTCTTGACGGCTGGCGAGTCCTGCCGAACTTCCGCCGCTTCGACATACTCAGCGACCGGAGAGGACGACTCCGCACCCAGCGGGAGCGGGAGCAAAAGGCTAATGAATATGTAGATCCACTTTCTCATCACAGTTCCACGCAAGCGACAACACGGTTGTCATTGATTTCCACAAAGCCGGAGGCGATGTCCAGACCATCCGTCCTCTCACCGCTGCGATAGGAGATCCTCCCCCGCTCCAGCGAAGAGATCAGCGCCGCATGATCCCTCAGGACCACAAAACGCCCCTTCGACCCCGGCAGTTCCACGGAATCAACCGTCGCGCGCACCAAAGTCCTCTCGGGTGAGATGACCTCAAGAACAATCACCGATGATTTCTCAGACATATTCGTACTCCTCCTTATCAGACATATTCCTACTTGGCGTTCGCCAGGATCGCCTCGCCCTTCTTGATCGCCTCTTCGAGGGTTCCAACATTGAGGAACGCCTGCTCCGGCAGGTAATCGACCTCGCCGTCAAGGATCCTGCGGAAGCCGTCGATGGTGTCCTGGATGTCCACCATCACTCCCGGCACGCCCGTGAACTGCTCCGCCACAGCAAACGGCTGCGACAGGAACCTCTGCACACGACGCGCCCGGTTCACCGTCAGTTTGTCCTCGTCCGAAAGCTCGTCCATGCCGAGGATGGCGATGATGTCCTGAAGCTCCTTGTTCCTCTGGAGGATCTGCTTGACCCTCTGGGCGGTGTCGTAGTGATCCTGCCCGACGATGTTCGGATCAAGGATTCTGGAAGTGGACTCCAGCGGATCCACGGCCGGGTATATTCCTAACTCAGTGATCTTTCTGCTCAGCACGGTGGTCGCGTCGAGGTGCGAGAAGGTGGTCGCCGGAGCCGGGTCGGTCAAGTCGTCCGCCGGCACATATACAGCCTGCACCGAAGTGATCGAGCCGTTCTTCGTCGAGGTGATGCGCTCCTGCATCTGGCCCATCTCCGTCGCGAGCGTAGGCTGGTAACCCACAGCCGAAGGCATACGGCCCAGAAGGGCTGACACCTCGGATCCCGCCTGGGTGAACCTGAAGATGTTGTCGATGAAGAAGAGGATGTCTCTCGGGCCGTCACCCTTGTCACTGTCTCTGAAAGACTCGGCGAGGGTCAGTCCGGACAGGGCCACTGAGGAACGCGCTCCCGGCGGTTCGTTCATCTGGCCGAACACCATCGCCACCTGCGACTTCTCCAGCTCGTTCCTGTCAACCTTGGACAGATCCCAGTGACCTTCCTCCATCGACTTCAGGAACTCCTCACCGTACTTGATCACCCCGGACTCGATCATCTCGCGGAGAAGGTCGTTGCCCTCCCTGGTACGCTCCCCCACTCCAGCGAAGATCGAGAAACCGTTGTGCTTCTTGGCGATGTTGTTGATCAGCTCCTTGATCAGCACGGTCTTACCCACACCGGCTCCACCGAAAAGACCGATCTTTCCGCCCTTCAGATAAGGCTCCAGAAGGTCGATGACCTTGATGCCGGTGTAAAGCACCTCCTGTGAGGTCTTCAAGTCCTCGAATTTAGGAGGCTCCCTATGAATAGGCAAGGTGTTGCCCTCGCTCAGGTCTCCCAGTCCGTCGATCGCGTCCCCGACAACATTCATCACACGACCCCTGATCTGAGCGCCGGTCGGCATCGAGATCGGAGCGTGCGTGTTGACCGCCTTCATCCCTCGTCTCAGGCCGTCGGTGGAGTCCATCGCCACGCATCTGACCGTGTCCTCGCCGATGTGCTGCTGCACCTCGATGACCAAGGGCTTCCTGCCCTCGCCTCTGTCCACATCCAACGCATCATGGATGCGGGGAAGCTGCGTCTGATCAGACTCCACATCGAAATGGACATCCACCACAGGCCCGATGACCTGCGAAATGTACCCTATGTTCTTATTTTCTGCCATCTTTGAATATGGTTGTTAACTTGACGTTCAAACGACGTAATCCACTTAATGAAAAATTTGCGCCAAGTTAGTCAAAATCATCCAAAAAGACAAAAAGCCTATCCGATTTCGACATCAAAACCGCCTTTTTTCAGACTTTTTGACACCAAAGGCCGAGACCAATCCCTTAACACACAAAAAGGCCGGGAAACAACCCAGCCTTTTCTATCTGATAATCTGTCAAGACTATTTCACGAGGCAGACAGCCACACGGTTCTCCTCAGGAGTCTCGAAAGGATTGACGGTGTCACCGAAGTACTCAGTGATGATCCTGTCCTTGTCGATGCCGGCGGCAACGATGGCCGCAGCGACAACCTCAGCCCTCTTCTCTGAGAGGAACTTGTTTCTCTTGGCGGTACCTGTGGCCTTGTCGGCATAGCCGGAAACGCGGACCTTGGTGTCAGGGTTGGCCTTGAGAGCCTCGACAACCTCGTCGATCTTGAGCTGCTCGCTCTCACGGATGTCCCACTTGTTGATCACGAAGAGGACGTTGCGTGTGAGAGACTCGAAAGCAGGCACAACCTCAACCTTCTCCTCCACAACTGGTTCTGGTTCAGGTTCAGGCCTTACGACAGGAGCCGGTGCAGGTACCGGAGCCGGAGCGACCGGCTTGGCCTTGCCGAAGCTGAAAGTAAGACCGGCCACAGCCTTGATCTGGAAATCAGCCTTTGAGCCCTTCTTTGAGTTGAAGTGGTCATTCAGGAAGCTGCAGTTGCCTTCGAGGTTGAGGGCGATGACATCGGTGAGTCTGATGTTGATACCGGCACCTGTTCTGAAAGCAGGTGAGATCTTGTTGTCCTCCCAGAGGTAACCACTGCGGAACTGATCCTTAACCTTTACGGCATCGTCGTTGTTGAATGCGTAGTTGACACCTACACCACCGAAGATGTAAGGATTCAGGGTTCTGTCGAACTTATAGCCTGCGAAGATGGACGCGACATCGATCATGAGGTCAGCCGCACCCTCGACATAGTTGAACTTGTAGACTGTGGTAGGGCCATTCACGGCACCCTTAGCCTGCCAGCCGTTGACATTGAGCCTTGCTCCGAAAACCGGAGAGAACTGATAGCCGAATGAGACAGCTGCCGAAGGCGAGATAAGGTCAGAGAATGAGGTCTCACCGATAGTGTGAGCCGCACCACCCTGAAGCTGCATAAACCAATAAGGGTTAAAGTCCTTCTTCTGTGCGTTAGCAACGGACAGAGAAGCCACAAGCACCATGCTTGCGAGAATAGCGAAAAAACGTTTCATAATATTATTGAATATAAATTTGCACATTTATCATTGCGAAAATAGCACATTTTTTCCAAAAAGCAAAATATATAATGATGTAATACCTCAATTAAGAGCCAACAATCGCTGTCAGATCATACTGAAGCAATGGTTTGGAAAACAATCACCCCCTCAAGAAACACGAATCAAGACCGTCTCAACGCCCTCGTGACACATCAACCTTAGTGGCATACAAACGCATCCGATAACGATCTGGCGAAGTGTTCGTGTGGAAATAAACCCAAGAGGTAAAAAGACCGCTGGACTTTGAGGAGGCATCGAGCGTAACCTTGAATGAGCCTTTCTTGCCTGGTGCGATTGGTTTTTTCGGCAAGGCAACCTTGACGCAGGCGCAATCCGGACTTGAACTGTAAAAGTAGAGCTTGGCACTCCCTGTGTTGGTGAACGAGAACTCCTTAGTGACAACGCAACTGTCCGACGGAAAGTTCCCCATGTCAAGGACACTTGAGTCAAAACGGATCGAGGTGACATCCTGGCCATAGGAGAAAATGGCTGACAACGCCAGGACAAAAGAAAAAAGGATTCTTGTGAACATGATCATTAAAAAGAAAGGAGGGATGCTTGTCCGCACCCCTCCATACTTTAGTTAAGATTGAATAATCAATTACTGTGTCAGATTCTTCTAGTTGTTTGTCGCTGTCTTCTTAACCGGAATGATGATCCAGTCAGTCTTGATGACACCCCAACCGTACTTAACGTCAGCCTTGATTCTGATGTTGAAGTCTTTAGTAACAACCGTACTGTTGTTCAAGTAAGTCAAGAATCCATGGTCTGAAGCATTCTCAGCAGGCAGATCTACAACCTTAATGTGGCCTGTGCCTTGTGGATAGTCTGCAAAGATTTGATTACCATCAGGGCACTGCGTCAGGATGATCGTTTCCGGAACGGCGGCATAAGTACCGTTAAGGTCGCACTCTGCGTTCTCAAGATCGAACTCAACCTCAAACGGTCCATAGTAGCCCCAATAGTTGGCATACTCAGAGAAGTATCTTCCTCTCCAATCGTAAGGATTGATCACATCGGCAATGTCAATGTAAGAGCCATCCTCACCGAAGTCAACACCATCCTCAAAGCTATCAGCAGACTCACCCTTCACATAAACAGGTCTCTTAACAAGAGCATCGAAGTGATCCTTACCATTGAAGGTAATGCTGATCTCTCTTCCCTCTTGTACCTGATCGCAGATATAGCCCTTAGCTCCAATCTTGACAATCATCTCGCCAGTGTTGAGAAGAATCTTGGCGACCTCACTTCTCTTATTATACGTGAATAGCTCATAAGGAGGTTCAGAGTTGTCATTCTGGATTTCAGCAATAAGCTCTGATACTCCACCTCCAATCGATGCATAAAGCTGTGTGTCGCCATAACCCTTAACTTCGAATTTAACAAGCTTGCCATCAACCTTGAAGTCCTTAGGCATGTCCTTCCCGCAGAAGAAGTACTCAAGACCCTTAATATCGGTGTTTGTAAGCTTAACCCTACCATTCTCAGTAACGAAGGAAGCGTTAATATTGTTCTCGAACAGGCAACCAGCAGGATCGTTCTCCTGAAGTTCCGGCACATTAACGTTGTAGAATGTCAGAGTATGATCACTATTCCAGTACTCGTCAATGTACTCATTTGTGGTGATGTTGTAAGTCCTGAACGCAGCGAGGTCAGCAACGGTAGCCGTAAGCTTAATCCTAACAGCAAGCTTAGGATTGGCTTCACTGTAGTACTTGCAGATGTGGGTCACAGTCTCACCAGCCTTAAGAGCGAAGATTTCATCTTCTGTGAGCTGCCATTCGATAACATGAGTAGCCTCAGTCTGGTCGTTTACCTTGTCAGCAGTGTGGCCTACATTCTCCTTATCATTGGCACCAGCCTTCTCTTCGAACTTGTTGTAGAGAGCGTGGAACTGATCCTTGCTGAGTTTCATCTCATTGTAGAGCTTGACGTTCATGTCCTCTACCGTGGTGGTGAGAACACTAACACCATCAGCACAGGTGAATGAGAAGACATTCTTACCGTAATTGTCAACTGGTTTGAGCTCAAATGGAGGAAGCTCAACATCGGCAGGAGACTTGATGAAGATCTTGATGTAAGCAACGGCAACTTCATTCTCTCCGTGCATGAGGGACACGCGTACAATAGGAGTACGTCCGATAGAGGCTTGTCCATCAGTGCTGAACACCTTCGGAGTGAACGTACCGTTCTCAATGGTAGCGAAGTCAGCCTGATCCGTTACAGGAGTACCGATCTTGTAGTTCTTTACAAGCTCGAACTTCCAGTCAAGGCCGAATTCCGTAAGCTCTTCGTTCTTAAACTCACGGCATACATTACCATTAAGTGCGTGAGCGGCTACGATCGACTTAAGATCAAGTGACTCGTTGTAAACAACAGCGGTGTCACATGTAGCGTGAGCTTCGTCAAGAGTAGTATGACCCTCAGACCAAACAATCTGATTATTAAGGAAAGCGTCAGCATCTGGTTCAGCGATATAGCGTCTGAAGTGGGCATCTTTCTTATTGATGTTCTTAGCTTTCTCAGAGATCGCCTGAGGCCAAGCAATCACTGGAGCCCCAAATTCACGTCTAATGAGGGTAGCGTAGTCGGAAACGACAACAACATCCTTCTTCTGAGCCCTGAGGGCTACAACGGAGATCCAATTCTCGTTAGCCTCTGTGCCGGTAACTGCGACAGAAACTGTCAGTATACCATCCTTGAAGCTCTTGAATGTCGGAACAACATCGAAATCCTCAGAGGCATTCGTTCTTGTGTGGATGTAAGGAACATCCTTCTTAACGAAAGAGTAGGTGTAGGTCGCGTCAAGCTTGACATCAGCAGAGTTAACATGATACTCAGCCTCGAATTCAGGGTTGATGTGGGTTGTTTTATTACCAGCAGTCCACTTTTCCCCCTTGGTATTAACGGCCGCTCCAAGAAGATCATTGTAGCGCATAGACACGAAGTCCATACCCTCTACACCGTCAACGTAGCACTGAGGCACGAAAACGAGGGAAGAGAGAGCTTTCTCAAGGTCGAACTCGAAGTCCTCATACTCACCTTTTGCATTCTTCACGTTGTGAAGGATGAGTTTGCCGTCCTTAAGCTCAGCGGTGATGGTACCAACAGGGAACACGGTGAGGTCGGTCTTCACACCCTCTGCATCCTTGCTCTCATAGTAGTACCAGAAACCGTCAGCGTTAGGCTTGTAGAAACCGCCGTCCTTGCCGTCCTTACCAGGAGCGCCAGGAGCGCCAGGAGCGCCATCCTTACCATTAGTGATGGTGTAGGTCTTACCATCACTTGTAGTGATCACGAGACCGTCATCAGTGGCGGTCACGCCAGTGATAACACATCCAGCATTGATCTTCGACTGAAGATCCTTAATGGTGGACGCAAGCTGGGAGTTCTCCTCCTTCAGCTTGTTGATGTCATCATCGTAGTCCGTACAAGATACGGCTACACCCGCGAAGCCCAAGACAAGGGCTCCAGCGAGGAACAAGTTTTTAATTTTTTTGTTCATAGCCAAAAAACAAAATTGAAATAAATAAAACGTATAATTGTTACTCTACTTATAAATATGTACAAGTGTCCCCATTTGGGGGCATGCTATAACACAACGACAAATATATGGGATAATTTTTTCATAAGCAAGATTTTTTAACGAAAAGTTTGCCTATCCACACCAAAAAACCACATTCCAGCACACAACACGCCCCAAATCCGCTCATCCGCCCCCATATATTAAGGAACACCCCCGCCAACGCCCACCCTCAACCCCTTAAAAATGAAACAATTTTGAAAACCCTCCGCCCGAAGAAAATCTACCCTGCCGTATGAATATCACAATAACCAATCCTTAGCAGCAAGATAAGAAGACACGAATTAGACCAGATCTCAAATACACGTCTGAGCCTCAGACCAATATACGGAAACACATCTGCCCCGTTCCGTAGCCTAACAGCACCGCGCCGCACGCTCAGGGAACATTTCTGCCACTATCCGTCGCCCAACGGGGCATTACCGCACGCTCGGGCGACACTTACGCCCGTTTCCGTCGCCCAACGGTGCCACGCCACACGTCCGGGCGACACTTCCGCCCGTTTCCGTAGCCCAAGGGTACCGCACCGCACGCCTGGGCGACATTTCTGCCCGTTTCCGTCGCCTAACAGCACCACGCCGCACGCTCGGGGAACACTTCGGTCCCGTTCCGTCGCCTAACAGCACCACGACGCACGCCCGGGCGACACTTCAACCCCGTTCCGTCGCCCAACAGCACCAATACGCACACTTGGGCGACACTTACGCCCATTCCGTCGCCCGATGGCACCGCACCGCACGCTCGGGGAACACTTCAACCCCGTTCCGTCGCCAGTGAGGGCGGGGAACGGGGGACGGACGGGAGGCGCGGGGGAAAGACGGGGCCAGGGGCGGAGCCAGGGACGGGCACAAAAAAAAGGAGCCCCGGACGTCATGAGA